>CAJHYN010000424.1_pt1 | contig 17918 bp, 13 predicted proteins | sample 9198641 | NCBI WGS metagenome assembly CAJHYN01 (sample SAMEA7708370, study PRJEB35096) | sediment metagenome | biome: marine neritic benthic zone biome [ENVO:01000025]; feature: sediment [ENVO:00002007]; material: shallow marine sediment [ENVO:03000034] sea grass bed [ENVO_01000059] ... | reverse complement strand
TACGATTATTTATCCAAGCCAATTGATCTTGACGAACTTGAAAATTTATTAAAACGGGTAGGTGAAAAAAAATTGCTGGTGCAGGAAAATGAATCACTCAAAAACCAGCTCCGTGAAAAATTCAAATTCGAATCCATAATATCACAAAGCGGAAAAATGGAAAGTGTGTTAAACCTTGCCGGAAGAGTAGCCAACAGCAAAGCAACCGTTTTAATACGGGGTGAGAGCGGTACAGGTAAAGAACTTGTCGCAAAAGCTGTTCACTTTTCAAGTAATAGAAACAACAAACCTTTTGTTATTGTAAATGTGGCTGCTCTTTCCGAAAACCTTTTGGAAAGTGAATTGTTCGGACATGTAAAAGGTTCTTTTACCGGAGCTGTTGATTCACGTACTGGCAGATTTGAAGAAGCTGACGGAGGTACATTATTTATTGATGAAGTCGGTGATATCGCGCTAAATATTCAAGTGAAATTGTTGCGTGCTATTCAGTTCGGTGAAATACAAAGTATTGGAAGCAACCAGACTAAAAAGATTGATGTGCGCATAATTGCAGCTACTCATAGAAACCTGGAAGAGATGATTCAGCTTAATGATTTTAGAGAAGACCTATTTTATAGATTAAATGTTGTAACTTTATCTCTCCCTTCCTTACGCGAACGAAAAGAAGATATACCGATTTTAATTGATCATTTTATTCGTAAGTATTCAAATCAAAACGGAAAAGAAATAATCAACATCAGCAGTGATGCGCTTGATACTTTAATGAAATATAATTTTCCTGGTAATGTGAGAGAACTTGAAAATATTATTGAACGGGCAGTTATTCTATCACGGGAAAATATAATTTCATGCGACGATCTGCCCCCGCTACTTGGTCTTTCGAAGGAGAAAAGTATTATAGATCCGCGGAACCTTGATTCATCATATGAAGATAAAATGAAAGCGTTTGAAACTGAACTTATTAAAGAAGCCCTTGAAAGGACTAATGGAAATCAAAGTGCGGCTGCACGCGAATTAGAAATTACTGAAAGACACCTTCGATCAAGACTTGAAAGACTAGGTTTAAAAAATAAAAAATAATATTGGGATTATAATAATTGCGACTTTAAAGAATTGATTTCAGAATCGAAATTAATATAGTTGTGATTTTTTGATAGCCCATCAATTTCAGCTAACTGCTCCTTTAAAAATTTCTGATGAACTGCAGATTTAATATTTCTTGGTCTGTGATTAACAGCCTGCATAATTTTTTTTACTTCTTTCATTATTCTAAAACAATTTCCCGATAAATACGTTTCACCGAACTTTTCCCAAATATAGTCAGTAGCAATCTTGTTCGGGTGCAGCATATCCTCAGCATAAAAGCGGTAATCACGTAAGTCGTCCATCATAATTTCATACGAAGGGAAATAAAAACAGTTTTTATTAGAGTTAACAATTTCATTTACAGCCAAAAGTAAAATTGATTTACTAATTTGATTATCAACAGCACCATCCTTCCAATGCCTGACCGGGCTAACTGTGAATAGATATGAGATATTAGACTTGAGACTTGAGACGAGCTCAATAATTTTATTTAGATAATCTTTCACTCGATCAAGTGTTAATTGAAATCTTCTGAATTCCTTTTGCGGAATTTTGTGGCAGTTGGAAACAATGATATTTTTTTTCAAATGTTTGTAAACAAATGAAGTGCCTATAGTGATAATTATAACATTAGCTTCTTTTATGAATTCATGTGTTTGTGAAATCGAGTTATTAATTTTAGTTAAACATTCTTTTTCGTCATGATGTGAAAAATCAGAGTGATGATAAAAACTTTGAAATTCTGATTGATCATAAATTAAATCATCTTTTACGAATTCTCTTTTTTCAACTGCAAGTTTGATTGAGTTATAAATTGATGCAGGATTATAAAGTACTCCAAATGGATTCCCCAAAACATTAAATCTGTAAAAACGAAAATACTCAGCAATATTTTCAGCAAAACATGATCCGATGGTTAAAATTTTATCGGAATGCTCAATTTGTAAATTGCTCTTTTCGAATTTTATTTCAGTTCTAAATTTCATCTTAGTCTCCAAACCTTCAAGGTTTTTACCTCCATTTATTTGTAAACACAGTAATTGCGTCAAACTAAACCTTGAAGGTTTTTATTCAACCAAATTAATCAATTGAAAATCTATTTGGAAAATGAATATATTCATTTCTAAATATTTAGTTTCATAAAATGATAAACAAAAAAGCTTACTACAAAATTAAGCCTGAAAGCATTGAAAAAGTAAAAACCGCTATTGACGAATTTGTAAATGAAATAGCAGAAAAGGAAACCAACACCAATTATTGCTCCTACCAAAAAAAAGAAGATGAAACTGCATTTATTCATGTAATGAGTTTTAGATCAAAAGAGGATGAAGAACTCCACAGAAACTCAACACACACAAAAAAGTTTGTTGAAATACTCTACCCCGAATGTGTAGAGGGACCTATCTTTGAAGAGTTAAATGTTATAAGTTCTGTGAAAGTACTGAAACAGAAGTCTTAAAGAAAATATCGGATAATTTTATTCCCCTAAGATCAATATAGTTGATAATATTAGCAACTTACTTTTAGTAAAATCCTATAAAACATATTCGTTATCTTTCTATTTTCCGCTTTTATATATTCTACTTTTTTATAATGTAACATGCGTTATTAATCATGTAACATAGTTTATATCCAAATCAAGATTTTTATCTTAATTTTCGTTTGGTTTTGATTCGATCTTTCCAAGATGTTTTATAAAAAATTGAGGATGGCCAAATGAAGATTATACAAAAAACTTTATTACTCTTAGTCATTTCTATAATTGCCGCTAACTTTTTTTCATGTAATAACGAAGAAATAAATCGATTCAGTGAAGATGATGATCGGTCAGAATTAGGAAAGACTGGTTTATGGTTCAACGAGCTTATCCTTCCGGAATTATGAAATATGATTCTTATGAAAAAGCAGTAAAGTATGACAAAGAATTCATAAATAAAATAAAACATGATAAAAGTATTGAAAGAATTTATACAAATGATTGGGAAAGTATAGGTCCAGACTCGATAGGAGGCAGAGTAACGGATATTGAAATGCCATCTAATAGCGATAGTATTATTTATGTAGGGACAGCAGCAGGTGGAGTTTTTAAATCAATGAATCAAGGAGATACCTGGCACCCTATCTTCGATAATGTTGCATCAACTTTATCAATAGGTGATATAGCAATAGATCCACAAAATCCAGATTGTATTTATGTAGGAACCGGAGAAAGTAATGCAGGTGTTTACGCTACCACTTATGGAGGAGACGGAATTTATCAATCACCAGACACAGGAAAAACTTGGAAAAAGCTAGGTTTAAAAGGGGTGAGACGCATCTCAAAAATTGTCGTCGATCCTAGAAATCCAAATATAATTTATGCAGGAGCTATTGGTAGTTTGTTTGATACTACTGCCAATAGAGGGATTTTTAAATCAACAAACTATGGAAAAGATTGGGACAAAGTATTACCAACAACAACCTCCCAAAGAAGTCAGTATCCAGTAATAAATGCAAAAAGAACTGGTTGTATTGACTTGGAAATACATCCTGACTCCTCGCATATTTTATACGCAGCAATGTGGGAAAGAATCAGATACAATAATAAATATGAATATGGCGGTCTAGGCTCAGCAGTATATAAATCAATTGATAGTGGTAAAACATGGACAGAAATTAGAGGAGGGTTACCAACTGTAGATTCAAATACTGGGAGAATTAGCATAGCTATTTCAAAATCTACTCCATCTTTCTTAGCCGCACTCATAATAGATTCACAAGGGTTACTAAAAGGTGTGTTTAAGTCTGCCGACAGTGGCAAGAAATGGGAGTCACTACCTTTGAAAAATTTAAATAGTAGTTACGATGGGCAAGGAGCAAAAGGATGGTGGAATTGCGGAATAGAGATTGACCCTAATGATTCAGAAATTGTTTATGCTCTTGGTCAATCCTTAATGAGATATGATTTTGATAAAAAATTGTGGAATCAAGAGCCTAGAAGACAGCTTTATTCAGATGATTTATATGTTGATATGCATTCTTTATTCTTCAGTGATAAAAATTCTAACTTGGTAATTTTGGGTAACGATGGTGGAATCTTTAAGTATGATAAATCAAGTGATATATGGAAATCAATTAATAATAATATAGCTATCACACAATTTTACACATGCACCTATGATCTAAGTAATCCAATAACAATTATGGGTGGTACACAGGATAACGGTATCTTGAAGAAAATTAAAAATTGGCAACATATTGAAAATTATTCAGATGGTTTCTATGTCTATAAAAATAAAGGATTAGAGTATTATTCAAGAAAGCATGGTAAGATTTTTAAGAAAGGCAGTGAAAAATTTGGCAAATGTATAGAAAACGAATTACGCAGAAATTGGAACACACCTTTTGTTGTTAATCCTAAAAATCCAAATGAACTTTTCTGTGGATCATATCGAATATTGAAGATTAGCGAAAAAGGTTGTGAATACTTAAGTGATAACCTAACAGGAATAGATCCTAAATTACAGAACAAGCATTTTGGAACAATCACTACTATTGCATTGGCCCCACTAAATGATCCTAAGTATTTTTATGTAGGGACTGATACTGGATTAGTCTGGATAAAAAAAACTAACGAAAAATGGAAACAAATTAACAAGGGTCTGCCAAATAGATGGGTTACAAGAATAGCAGTCAATCCTCAAAAACCTAATCTTGCTATTATTACTTTTTCGGGTTTTGGTAGTAATCACATTTATAAAACTGATACTTTTGGAAAAAAGTGGGATTCAATTGATGGTGATTTTCAAAATGTTCCTATTAATGATGTAATAATAGACCCACGAAATGAGAATCAATTATTCATTGCATCGGATATTGGAGTTTATTATACCTCAAACTATTATGCAAAAAATGTTAAATGGATAAAATTAGGTATTAATATACCAAATGTTCCAGTGATTGATTTGGATTTCAATCAGAACAAAAAATTACTCCTCGCCGCAACACATGGCAGATCAATTTATCAAATCAAATTAACAAAAAATGGAGGTTTTAAATGAGCAACACAATCACAATTACAAATAATAGATCTCATTTAGATCAAGTAACAGGCAAAAAAATTGTTCCTGCAATAAATTATTGGACTGAATCAAATACTAAACCTAAATTACTCCCTCCAAAGAATCAACAAACACCAACTTCAGCAGCAGTTTCGGTAAACTTGGAGGATAAAGTCTTTATCGAAATTCCAGATTTAAAAGGACATGCCACAATCTCTACTGTTAATTCATTTTCTAATAAAGAAATTTTCTTAAAAAAGGATTCAAGAAGACCGCCATACATTATTATTGGATTAAAGGTTAAAAATTATCAAATTGAAAGCAAGAATGATCCAAATGAATCTCCTAAAATTCAATCAAAAATTATACTAAGCAATGACAACATATCTATAGAAGAGAATGATCCTGGTGATGGATAATTTAAATCATTACTATAGCTCTAAATAATAATTTTAAAACTATTTCTTATATTTATAAATTCACATCTATTGTTTAGAGCTATGATTATTTTTCTTAAATCAATTCTCCTTTTATTTCTTTTTTCTTTGCAAACGCTTCTTAGCAGCGAAGGGAAAAAAGATAATCTTTCGTCAGGTTTTTCGATCATATCTAACTTCCCGTCAGAAAAAGTAGACAATATGTTTCCTCAGAATTGGTGTATTGTTAGTGATTCTAACAACATTCTATATTTTGGGAATCTAAACGGTGTGTTCCTTTATGACGGGGTAAGATGGGAAAATGTAGTTGTCCCAAATAAGGTTGTACGTTCTTTGGTAATAAACCAAAACCAAGTTTTAGTTGGTGCTAAAAACAATTTTGGCCTATTAAGTTCCGATCCTTTTGGAAGACACTATTATACTTCTTTATCAGAAAAATATAACTATAATGATTTTTCTAATGTTTTTAAGACTTTTTCAATTAATGAAAAAATATATTTTCAAACCCGTTCGACGATATATGAGTTTGCTGATAATAACATCAATAAATACACACCTCTAAATTCTTTTAGAGCAGCATTAAAGTTAGAGGACGATTTATATATTCAAGACAATTTGATAGGACTAAAAAAACTTAACAAAAACACTTTTGAATTGGTCGAAGACGGAAAATTTTTCAATAATAAAATTGTAATTTCTTTGGAAAAATTGAATGATCATGAATTATTAGTTGGGACATATAGAAATGGGTTGTTTGTGTACCGAGATAATAAGTTCATCTCCTTTAATACAGAAATTGATGAACTATTGAAAACTAAAAGATTTTATAGGGGCATAAAACTTAGCGACGGTAATTTTGCTTTAGCTACCTTAGATGCGGGTTTATTTGTGATCGACAAAAGAGGCGAACTGTTAAAATCCTACTACGAAACTAATGGATTATTAAACAATGATATAAAATACATTTTTCAAGATTATCAAAATAATATTTGGCTTGCACTTAATAACGGAATATCAAAAATCGAATACTCTTCCCCTTTTGAATTTTATGACAAAAGGAATGAATTAGATGGTATTATATTATCATTAAATTGTTTTGATGATAACTTATATGTTGGAACATCCAAAGGATTATTTAAAAATTCCAATGAAAAAACAAATCTATTTGAAACAAGAAAATTCCAAATCTTGCCCAATATAAGTGGTAATATCTGGCAGATAATAAAATTCGAAGAATCCTTAATTATTGTATCGGGTGAAGGTATTTACGAAATATTAAATTTAACTACTCAAAAAATATCAAATATCGGCTCTTTTAAACTGCTCCAATCTAAAAAGAATCTTAATTTATTTTTTGCGTCTACAAAAAGCGGATTCGAAGTTATTATTAAAAGAGGGAATAAATGGGAACTGTTGTCGATTAAAATTGATTTAACTGATAGAATCTCAGATTTGTACGAAGACAATAACGAACTATGGTTAAGTACTTACTCAACAGGAGTTTACAAAGTTAAATCATTATATGAAAAGATTAAGAATGATTATTCGGATATCAAAATTGATTTCAGTGGGGTTGAAAAATATGATTCACTTGATAATCTTCCCAACGGCGAAATAAAAATATTTGATATTCTAAATTATCCTTTATTTACTTCAACAAAAGGCATTTTCAGATTTGATAATTTTTCGAATAAATTTATTCCAGATTCTACGTTTGGAACTCAGTTCGCAGATGGATCCCGGGGAGTCTTCCAAATGGCCAAAGACAAAAATGGTAACGTTTGGATTCATTCCAACAGTGAAAACTTCTTAGCAGAAAAACAATATGACGGTTCCTTTGAGATAATATCAAAACCTTTCCGTAGACTCGAGAAAGAACAGGTAAACGTTATTTATCCTGATGGTGATTTCACTTGGTTGGGAACAAATTCAGAGCTAATCCGATTTGATTCACGTGTGAAAAAGAATTATGATATCGAATTTAATGCACTTGTAAGGAAAGTATATGTTAATACCGATTCACTGATTTACGGCGGCGCTCCTTTACCCCAAAATTATAAGCCTCTATCTCTGAACTATGATGACAGGAACGTTCGTTTCCAATACGCAGCAACATTTTATGAAGCAGAAGAAAGAACAGAGTATCAGTACAAACTTGAAGGCTACGATGAAAACTGGTCTGAATGGACAAAAGAAACACAAAAAGATTACACGAATCTAAGCGAAGGAAATTACATATTTAATATTCGCGCGAAAAATGTTTACGGTAACTTGAGCAACATTGATACTTATAAATTCAAAATACTGCCGCCTATTTACAGAACATTCTGGGCTTATTTAATTTATGCATCTCTTTTTCTCTCTTTCGGTTATGTTATTACCAAATGGAGAATTAATCAGCTTGAGAAAGACAAGCAGAAATTATCTTCTCTTGTTGATGAAAAAACCAAAGAGGTAAAAAAACAATCTGAGAAACTTAAAGAGCTTGATAAAATAAAGTCACGCTTTTTCGCAAACATATCTCACGAATTCAGAACTCCTCTTACACTAATAATTGGACCCACAGAACAAATGTTTTATGAAGAAAAGTCCGATGAAAAGAAAAACAAATTTTCATTAATTTTGCGCAACTCAAAAAAACTATTGAGCTTAATAAACCAGTTACTGGATTTGTCCAAACTTGAGAGCGGTAAAATTCAGCTTAACATCAATAAGATAGACATTATCAAGTTAGTAAAAGAAATAACTTCCTTATTTGAGTCGGTGGCAAAACAAAAGAATATTAAGTTGGATTTTAAATCGGAAGTAAATTCATATAGCATCTACTGCGACCTGGACAAGTTGGAAAAAGTATTCGTGAACCTGCTGTTCAATGCTTTTAAATTCACCAACGAAAAAGGAAATATCTCCGTTACTATTAGTACAAAGAATCGCGATACTATTTTTAATGAAGATTATGTAAATATAGTTATATATGATACCGGCATTGGCATAACTGAAGATAAGCTCAAAAACATCTTTGACCCATTTTATCAGGCTGACGGTTCAACAAAAAGAAAGCATGAAGGTACCGGTATCGGCCTTTCGATCGCTAAAGAGTTTATTGAACTTCACGGAGGAACAATAAATGTTGAAAGTACAGTTGATGTTGGAACTAAATTTACTATTCAATTACCCAAGGGTGAAAAACACATCAAAGAAAGCGATCAAAATGAAATTCTTGAAATCGATGAATCACAATTGGAATCAGTAAAAAATAAACTTATGGAGAGAGAACTGCCGCCAGAAAACAATAATGAAGAAGACGAATCTGATCGATCGGATGATGCTAACACGATTCTTATAGTTGAAGACAATCCCGATGTAAGATTTTACATCAAAGACCATTTGCAAAATCAATTCACAATTTACGAAGCCGAAAACGGCTTAGACGGAATTGAAAAAGCAAATGAGATTATGCCGGATTTAATTATCAGTGATGTCATGATGCCCGAGATGAACGGATATAAATTTTGTGAAAAAGTAAAATCCGATATTAGAACCAGCCACATACCTGTAATTTTGTTAACTGCAAAAGCTAGTGACGAGAGTGTAATCAAAGGTCTTGACAAAGGTGCAGACGATTATATAACCAAGCCATTTAATATAAGCATTCTTTCTTCTCGTGTAAAAAACTTAATTAAACTAAGACAGCAATTACAGCAGAAAATAAAAAATGATCTGCTTCTCCAGCCCTCTGAAATTAAAGTTTCATCAGTAGATGATGACTTTCTCAAAAAGCTGCATGACATTATTGAGGAGAATATTTCTAATCCTGATCTTAGCATTGAAGAACTCAGTGAAAAATTTTTCATGAGCAGAATACACTTGTTTAGAAAAATCAAAGCATTAACCGGAGAGGCCCCCAGTTTATTTTTACGCTCATATCGACTAAAACGCGCTACACAATTATTAAAACAAAAAAGCGGTAACATAACAGAGATTGCGTTTCAGGTTGGCTTCAGTAATTCTGCCTATTTTACAAAATGTTTTAGAGAACAATTCCATCAAACCCCATCTGAATTCATCTCTTCATAGCCTTTTTTCAGCTAAAACGACCAATGTAACATACGTAACAGAATTGGAAGCATCTGTTATATAATTCATTTTATCTCTTTTGTTTATTGCCTACCGAATTTTCGAAAGTTCAAAACACTAATAAAAATTTTTAACTCTTTTGAAGAGAGGAGGTGATAATCAAATGCCTAATTTCATTATAGAAGAAATAGAAGTAAAGAAAGTGGCGGGGTTTATAATTGTTACAGGCATTATAAATATCCCGGAGGCACAGCTCAAAAAGAAGAACTATTCTGATTACCCGTATTCAGTTTATATCAAGGCCAAACGAATAGGCACAAACGATTTCCATTTTACTAAGGCGAACATTAACAGCAGTCTGGAAGAAAGTCTGGCTTTATTTGATGCTGCATTACAACTGCCTGGCTATGATAAGAATTATAAAGTATGGGTAGAAGCTTTTTCTGAACACGACCGCATCGGTTCAAAAACCGACGCAATAGATATTAAAATTGAATAAATAAAAGGAAATAAAATGAAAAATTTAATATACATTATAACAGTCCTTGCTCTTTTTACAATAAGAGATTTAAGATCACAGAATATCTTATTTATGGATAAAAGCAAAGATTATGATAAAAAAGTAGAAGAAGTTTTCCTTGAAACCGGAGCGAAACTTTTTCAAAAAAAGATAGAGAAATTGGAAAAAGAGTCAGAATCTCTTTCCCAACAGCTGGAAAAACTAAATTCTGAATTAGCTATTTTGAATAGTAATATGACATGTATAATTTCTGAATTTCCCCAAAGCGCTGTATCAAAAGAAGATTCAGTTAAATATTGTGAGTGTATCAGCAAAAGAGCAAAGTTAGAAAGAAGGAAAGAAGATTTAAATCGTGAAATTAAGATTGCAGATTCGATAAAAGGGGTTCGTCAGAGTGAAATAGTATGCCTTAATAATTTGAAGAATAATCAACCCAAATTATTAAATAAACATTCTATAACAGACTCAATCACTTCAATATTATCTTCACTTAGAGAATCGAATTTCGATAATCCTATACTGACAAAGTATAACATTGCCGAGAAATTGAAAAATTATTTTAGGTTGATAGAAACTAATAACAGTTGTGTAAGCGACAATAAAAATATCTTTAAAAGCTTAGCAGATTCTTTACTTGCTTTCGAGAAAAAAGAATTCGATTCCCAATTGAAAGGCAATTTAGGAATTAAATCTACTTTTAATCTTAGAAACGGTACTGAACAAGTATTACAACCTACTCTTAAAGCAGGAGGAACTTACAGGATTTATAAAAGATTTTTAGCCGAAGTAGAAATTAATTCAAATCTTCTTGATCTTGGCGACGGTGTCTATAATTCTTCAGCTAATTTGTTAATTCGTGAAGCAAGTAAACTAAGTTTCAGCGCTGGTGCAGACTATCTAATTAAAAATGTTTTGGGTTTTTCGGGCGGATTTTCTTTTGCCCTAAAAAAACTTTCCGATTCGACTAGAGTTGAATCAGATTCAACAGATCTAATTTCATCTGTTGATAACGTAGGGACAATAAACTTTAACGCGGGTTTTGAGATACTCATTCTTTCACAAAAATTAAGCGTTTTCTACGGAATAAACTATACTAACGTGGTTACTAATATAGAATCATTCAATCAATTCTATTCTAATGTTGAAAATCCCCAAACAAACTATTTTATACATGAAGTAGGTATACGTGCTGTACTAGCCGACAACATCTATGCTGAGCTTAACGTCAAATTCACTAATAATAAAATTAGAGATATATTAGGCAATGACGACTTTATTATTCCTGTTCTTCGGTTGTCAACTAATTTATTCGGTATATAATAAGAAAAGCGCTTTAGTTGTTGTCATTAGCTAAAGCGCTTTGCATTTAACAGAAGTATTAAATCAAAAATTAAACACAGTCATAAAATAAGCCCACAAAGAAGTATCCTCTCCTCTTGCTTCTTCAAAAATTTCTCTCGGAGAGAATATAGACAGACCACCTTGAACCATAAGGCTTTTGCTTGATTTATATTTTATTGTTAGGTCTGCTTCAGTACCAAAACTGGATGACGTGTTTCCGCCACGAAATACAACATCTTCACTTGACTTAAAGAAATGCAAGTTCAATCCACCGGATATTTTTTCAGAGAATGTTAATCCGATCTTGGCGTGAATATCTGTTAAACCTAATCCAAAAGTATGATTAGGAATATTCAAGAAGTAATCCATGTAACCATAGAATTTATGGTTTGTTGCGTAAAGAGTGTTGAATACTTTATATTCGTCATCCCCTAAAGCATCGTCGCCGCTTAAGTAATCAATTCCTGCAGAAAGAACGGGTTTTAGTTTACCATCAAACTTATAACCAATATTTATAGCAGCCATCAACGCTTTAATATCTTGATCAGGAGTGGTAGCGTTTATTGTGCCCAACTGGTATGCAAATTCCGTCTCGTGGAAAAATTTTCCGGCTTTACCGTTAACCTGAATTCCTAATGTAAATCTATCTAGATTATCAGTTTTCATCTGGCTTTCATAAATCAAAAAAGGTTGAATTGTGTGATCTTTTGATGCTGTTATTTTTCCCCACGCGCCATATAAAGCGTTATCTAATGAATCGCCCGTAAACAATCTTTCGTTTACCTGGAATCCGAATAAATCTACTTTTACTTTTTCACTTTTAATTTTCAGAATACCGCCGTCAAATGTTCTTCCGACATTGTGCCAGCCTACAGCACCAATTAGTCTTTGGTTTCCGTAAACCACTTCCATTCTACCTATCTTTGAGTCAACCGGTATTCCAAAAATATTATCCACATAAATATATGCCTGATGCAAATCTACATTCTTAGTATCAGTTAAAGTATTAGGCTCTGTACCGAAAATTCTTGAATCTTGAATTTGAATAAATCCTCTGTAGCCTTCTTCCGGGTTTAAATTAACACCTAATCTTGTTCTTAATTCTGTGAATCCAAATAAATCAGTATCACTATTAAAGTCTCTGCCATCAACTTGACTGCGTACACGGACTTGTGCTTTAACATCCAGTTTCTTTTCCTGCGCGTGAAAATCATTTGCAGCAAATAAAATTATGAATAGAACTAAAATTAATTTTCTCATTATCGAACTCCACAATAATTAGTTTTTATATTCTTGTAATGTACCTTGCCTTTCTTTTGCTTTTTTGTCCCACTCAACTGCTGTGGTTTTTAAGAAATCTTGTTTATCTGCATTAAGTTTTGCCATGTTCATTCCGGCTACAGCTTGAGCTTTTGCTTTTGTTGAATAGTCAGGTAATTGTGGAGGATACTTTACACCTTTGTTGATCAATAAAATAGCTAACTCTCTTCTCGCTTCTTCAGCTTTTTGAATAGCTGATCCTACTACTCTCATTGCTTCTGTTGGTGAGTGGAATCCTAAACCGTTTGCTGCGGCAACCCAATCCCATCTCCATTGTGAGTGTCTGATCAATGTTAAAATAGGTTTCATTTCTTTTTCAGTTGCTCCGTTATCCCAGGCTACTTTTGCTTCAAGATGAGCTTTTGCCAAAGCGCTTTCAGCTAAATGTCTTAGTTCTTCCAATCTGTCCTGCCTTTCATATACGTCTCTTACTAATCTATCAGTATCTTCTCTGTGACAAACCTGGCAAGAGTTTGCAACGTTGTTCAAAGGACTTTGAACATGGTGATCAGTAAATTTTACACCGCCCTCACTTTTGTAAGGCATGTGGCAGTCTGCACAAGAAACACCTCTTTGAGCATGAACGCCAGTCATAAATAATTCGTAATCGGGGTGTTGAGCTTTTAACATCGGCGCTTTGCTAAGTTTGTGTGTCCAATCTTTGAATCCCAATTCATCAAAATACGCTTCCATATCTTCTGCACTGAATCCTTTATCCCACGGAAAAGTTAAATAAGCTGCACCTTCAACAACATTTTTATCGAAATAATATTCAACGTGGCATTGAGCGCAAACAAGTGAACGCATTTCCTGTCTTGTAAAGTCTTCCATCTTTTTCCCTTGTCTTTCAAATGCTTCAACAAGTGCAGGCCTTGAGATTTGTAAGTTCATTGTTTCAGGGTTGTGACAGTCTTTACAACCAATCGGATTTACATACTCATGCCCGCTGGCTTTCCATTTACCTTTATAAGCTTCAGCAATACCTTCTTGCTCCATTTTTCTTGGTACGTCCGGGCTTTTGCAAGTCCAGCATGTTTGAGGCATTGGGCTGATTTCATTTCCGCCTGTTCTTAAGGAATTTCTAAGATCTTCTATTGCATAAGCATGCCCGCGGCCTTGATTGTAATCTTTTGCAAAACCGTAGCCAGCCCACATAATTACAAGCTCAGGATATTTTTCCAAATAGTCAGTCATCTTCGAACCGCCGTGTTTACTGGCGAAATCGGTTTCCAAAGTTTTCATATAGGTTTCATATTCTCTCGGGAAGTTTTCTCCCCATACTTCGTTTCTTGCTTCATCTGGTGCAATTGGTTTTACCATTTGCAATGCGTATTGTCCTTCCGATCTTCTTTCAATTATTGAAGAAGCAAATAGACCGATAATAAAAACCACTACAACAGTAGCAACGAATAGAATCCAATTTACTGCTGATTTCTTGTTTTGGTTGTTTTCCATTTTTTCCTCTTAATTAATAATTATTTTTTTCGCTTACAAACTTTGTGATCCACTCCGGCGCAGCTGGTGAAAGCTGCGGAACACGTGCGTACGGAGTTGAAGATAAACTATTTACCCTTCCGTGAGGAACTTCTCTGTGACAGTCCCAGCAAACTTGTTCATGCCCTTCATAAATAGCTTTTGCATCAATTGATCGTAATGAAACGGGGTGAAGGTAATTTGCATGGCAGCGGATACAGTTTTCCTGTACAACAGATCTGCCTGCATCTTTGATTTGAATTACCTGCGGTTCCATTCTCAAAGTAAACATCGTTGCATGGCGTAAGCCGTCCGATGCTTTGAAGTAGTACTTTCTAATAACGTTGTCATGCGGAACATGGCAATCATTGCACGTCGTTTTTTTGCCGTGACTGCTTCTCTCCCAGGTAGCATATTGTGGACTCATAATGTGACAGTTCACACATGCTTTCGGATCTTCGGATAAATATGAAGTAGCTTTGGAAATGTGGAGAGTGTAAAATACCAATCCAAAGAAAACCCCGGAAATTAGTATTACAGGAATTTTCCAACTGGGAGGAGGAGTTAGGAATTTGATTAGCTTAGATATCATATTAGTTTCCTAATAATTGATTGTTTTGTTTTTTAATTGCTGCTTCGTTTAATTTATTTATATCGTCGGAACTGCGAGGATGCCCAAGACTGTTGATATTTTTATGTATCTCAATATAATAATCTTTAGAGATGTTATTATACCAATTGTCCGAGATTTTTGCAATTCCCAATATTAAAAAGAAAATTGTTACTATTCCGACCACTACGAGCTTCTTTGCAATAGTTTGTTTTGATGCAATTAATTTTAATTCGAGAGTATCTTTTACGGGACATGAATCAACACAGCTCATGCAAGTTGAGCATTCGTCGGACCAAACAGTTTTTACTTTATCTACTTTTATATTCGATGGACATGCTTTGGCGCATAAGTTACAATCAATACAAGTATCTGAATTTCGCTTTATTTTATTTGGGGATAATAATGATGTTAAACCAAGTAAGGCTCCATAAGGGCATAAATACCTGCACCAGAAATTTCTAAATACAATTGAAAGTAAAAACAGAACTCCGATTACAATCAGCGAAACCCTTGATATATCAGCAAAGAAATACCACATCTTTACATCTGCTACGATGTTGTAGGGACTATCGAGAAAAGATTTTAAAGCGAGTGTAGTCATCGAAAGAAAGATAGCATTTACAAAAAAAGCGAGAAGTAGATACTTTAAGCTGCGTAAAGGGTAGTCAAGCCAGCGCGGAATTCTTCTGATTTTCTTAAAAAGTTTTTTTTGAATTTTGTCCCCAAAATCACCGATCAATTCCGAAAGAAATCCAACCGGGCAAATCCAGCTGCAAAATGATTTTCCAAACAGAAATGAAACTGAAATTATTGCGATGAGTATAAAAAAACCTGCCGGGTGAGCCTCGTGAATATTACCCGTCAAAACAAAATAATAAACACTCATCAATGCGCTTATTGGAAGAAAGCCCTCCGCACCGGGAGGCCTTTCTGTTAACTCGGCCGTTCCACCGGATTCTAAAAATTCAACAAAAAAATAGAAATCATAAGCTATCCACAAACAAATAAGCACAAAAAGGGATTGAATATAAAATCTATATTTCTGAATTGGTTTATCTATGTTTTTTATGTATTTCATTTTACAATTGTATAATAAGAATAAAAAATCTGATTATAATTTATATTAATTCGACACGTTTGTCAAATATAAAATGTAATTAAATTATTAAATTAAACCTGTAGTGAGCGTCGAAAGGCAAAGAGTATTACGAAACGAATTTTTTGCTAAATACATCAACATTTTTCAATAATTGAAAAACCACTAAACAATCTTCAATATATTTTACGATATTCTTTCGGGCTAATATGCATCACTTTCTTGAATGCACGGTTAAAACCCGATAAATTGTTGAAACCGCTCAAATAACAAATTTCTGAAATATATTTATCGGTTTCTGATAATAATTTACATGCTTCTTTTATTCGAGCATCTATTAGTAATTCAGTGAAAGTTTTTTTTGTAATTGTCTTTATAAACTTACATAACGAACTGGTAGTCATGTGTAAATCATCGCTTAAAGCAGTAATTGATATGTTATCATTTTTAAAATTTCTATCTATATAAGAATAAACTTGCTCTATCCTGTTTGAAGCTCTCAGATTGTTTTTTAATCTGAAATTATGAAATGTCAGCAAATCAATGTCCTCTGATAATGCTAAAAGATTGAGCAACTCAAAGAAAACAATCATCTTTCTAAAACCCTCTAATTCTCTCATTTGTAAAATTAATGAAGCAGCTTTCTCTGTTGTTACGCTGTTAAATTTTATACCCTGCTGACTTTTCTCTAGAAGCTTGTTTATCCCTATAAATTCTGGGGTATCCCAAAACCTAGGCCCCAATACTTCTTTTTTAAAAGTAATGACATATTGTTCGGTAAATTGATTTGTAATCCAGCAATGAGGTAAGTTTTCTCCATATAGAACCAGTTCTTTTGAAGTGTAGTCGTCAATGCTGTAACCCACAAAACGTTTCCCAGAGCTTTTCAGTGTAAGGGTTATTTCATAATCAGGATGATAATGCCAAACTCCTTTAGCTCTATGATCGGGCCTTTTTTGCCTTACAATTCTTCTTAATAAAAAGGATTGCCCGGTATCTTCTAACAGGCTTTCAGCCATTGGTTTATTTGACATAATAGCAAAGACACTATGATTTAATTGTTTTACAAAGTACCGGATAAGTTCGAATACTTGTTATCGTATTTTTTATTTGAAAATACTAAAACTAATTAAATATGACAATTGAATACCATAAATGGATAATAAGCGAAATCTTTTATTAAGAGTTTGTTATTATTTTAATTGGACATTTTTCAAACAAACGGAGGGGTGAACATGAAAAATTTTACATTTTTCAAAATTGCATTAATTGCAATTTTCATAATAGGTTCTACTGTTAGTTTTGGACAGGATCCGGGCAGCATTTCGGGGACTATCTTCGAAAAACAATCCGACGAGCCTCTGGCTGGGGCTCAAATATATGATCCTTCTTCTGCAAGAGGAGAAGTGACAGATCTAAACGGTAAATACTATTTGGATCTACCTCCAGGCAGTTATAGTTTAACTATATCTTTTGTAGGATATACAACAATAAAATTTGATGTAGTTATCGAAGCAGGAAAAGATATTACCAAAGATTTTTACTTGGAAACAGATGTATTTGGACTGGATAATGTGGTAGTTACAGCTACATTTGCTGAAAGAACGCTTTATGATTCTCCGTTATCCATCACAAATTTGACTACAAAAGATCTTGAGAGTTTATCGTCAAACAGCCAGGCAGACATCCTGCGTGTTGTCCCCGGAATCCATGCAGAAGGCGGTGGCGGTGAAGCAGCCACTAACGTTTTTGTTCGCGGTATGCCTTCAGGCGGGCAATATCAATTTACACCTCTGCAAGTTGACGGGCTGCCGGTTTTAAGCGCTTTTGGTTTAAACTCATCGGCGCATGACGTTTATTTTAGAAACGACATCGGCATTAGAAATCTTGAATTTGTAAGAGGTGGTGTTTCTAC
>CAJHYN010000575.1_pt1 | contig 18138 bp, 14 predicted proteins | sample 9198641 | NCBI WGS metagenome assembly CAJHYN01 (sample SAMEA7708370, study PRJEB35096) | sediment metagenome | biome: marine neritic benthic zone biome [ENVO:01000025]; feature: sediment [ENVO:00002007]; material: shallow marine sediment [ENVO:03000034] sea grass bed [ENVO_01000059] ... | reverse complement strand
GCATATGGCTTTACTATTTCCGTGAAGTCTATTGCTATTATTTTATTATGGTCAGCTTGCTTTATTGTCTCTTTTATTATTAGTTGATTTGTTCTTTCTTCATATTGTTGCTTTACTATATTTTTACTTAATCTTTTTAGAGTATACTTTAGTTTTATCTGTTCATTTAATTTTCTTGATATGCTTGTTAGTTTTACATCACGGCTCGCCATTATTCCATAGAGAAGTTCGCTATAGGTGCGTTTGATTATTTTACCGCTACCCTTCCTGTTTTGTGCATATCAGCACCCATCGTTAAAAGATATCAATTAGCTGTTTTTGAATATCATTGAGTTTTAAGAGCTTAGTTTTAATCTGTTTTGATTTCGGCAACATATAAGTTAATTGATGAATCTCTTTGATCTCCTCTATTGCCTTCTCAACAGAGATTGGTATATTTTTTAACTTTAATAATCTTTCAAATTCTTTATAAACAGCATAAGCTGTAAAACAAATACAAATATGAGCTTCAATTCTATTTTTCAATCTGTGGTAAATAGGTCTTATTTGTAAGTCGGTTTTAGATATTCTAAATGCTTTTTCAATCAACCATAAATTTTGATAAGCAGTTATAACTTCTGATTTGTCGAGCTTTGTATTTGTTATCTATCCTTTTAGTCCATCCCAAGATTTATCCTCTTGAAATTTATCATAATCAATAGCCACCGATGCTTTGCCTTGAATCTTCAAGTATTTATTATATCCTCTGTTATTGATGTTTTCTTTTGTTAGTTTCCCACTTCTGAGTTTCTTCTCTAATCGTTCTAATCCTTTTGCTCGATTTTGATAATCTTTTCTTTGGCGTTTTATTGAGTATGTTAATATTAGTCTGCCATTTTTATGCTTCATTTCTTTGGGCTGTTTTTCTGTAATCGTTAATTTTAATATTTGCTTCTTTCTCTGTTGATTTTCGTTTTTTATTCGTCCTCCAAGGATAAATTCATATCCGGCTTGTTTTAATTGTTCAATATTTTTTTGAGAAAGTAATGCAGAATCGGCAACTACTATTGGTTTTTCTATTTTGAATTTGTTGTGTATTTTTTCTAAGACAGGTAATAATGTTTTTGTCTCGGCTTTATTACCTTCGAATATTTCATAACCGATTGGGTAACCATTCTCTGCGACCATTAAACCAATCATTATCTGCGGGTGTTGATGTTTACCATCTTTTGAGTATCCGCTTATACGAAGTTCATCCTCTTGGGAACTTTCAAAATATATTGTCGTCATATCATAAAATAATATTCCTATTCTGCCATTTAATATCTTCTTTGTATGTTCAAATGTCTTTAACTCAATTGCATCTTTGTAGTGACTGTAGAATTTATCCATGGATCTATAGACTGAATAAACGCTTATCTCTTTATTGAAATGACGTCTAAAGTATTTTATTACCTTAAGTTTACTGCCGGGATATACTATCCGAGAAACAACAAGATATTTGTATAATTGTTCTTCTATAATTTTATTATAGCCAATCTCCTCATATATTTTCCCCAATACTTTTTGTGGTCCAATTATTTGAATATCATGGTTTCCAATGTTTTCTACGAATGCATCAATTACTATATCCTCCGGTTCAATAAATAGAGAAAGCTTGCCTTCTATTCGTTGAATTTCATTTCGGGCTATTAACATTAGTAGTTCTTCTTCTCTATGGGTATATGCACAACCAATAGTCTTTATTACTTTGTTTTTTCTTCCAACTTTCTGAATAATTTGTATACTAACAGAGCCGCTTCTGTTTTTATTTTTTCTGATAAACATGACTCAAATATAGAATGCAGCACCCATTTTTGCACTTCTTTCTCTAATAATCCTCTATTATATAATAACTTAACTTTTTTGGATTTTGGGGCGCACAAAACAGGAAAATAGTGATCACTTCTCTTCGCTCGTGATGACAAGCTCAATTTTGAGACAGCCTCAATGGTCGTTGACAGCTCAGTTCAGTTATTTCCGGGAACCTACTATATAACATTAATATATTCAATGCAATTTAGGCTTTCCCTTGTAAAGCTATCAATACCTTATCCGGGGTCATGGGAGCGCTTTTAATTCTTACTCCTATCGCATTGTAAACCGCATTGGCTATTGCGCCTGCAGTAGGAATATGTGCCGGTTCACCGCAGCCTTTTGCTCCGGTATTACTTATTAACGGATCGCCTTCACTTACAATATATACCTCAATTTCGGGCGGTGTATCTTGTAGAGTTGGCAATTTATAGTCATGTACATTCGTGTTTACTACTTTTCCCGTATTTTCATCAATTACTCTTTCTTCGAGAAGTGCGAATCCTATTCCCTGGATTATACCGCCGTGGAATTGGTTCTCCATTGTTTTCCAATTAATTACCCTGCCGATATCATGAGCAGCAACAACTTTACTAACATTTACCTTACCCGTTAAAGTATCTACTTCAACTTCGGCAAATTGTGCCCCGAAAGAATTAATCGTATAGCCTTCAGGATTAGCATTTCTTGCACCGGTTGCAATAAACTGCTCTTCATTCATTTTCTGCATTAATTCCGGGATTGTCATTTTTTTTGTTTCATCTTTCTTAACCTGTACTACTCCTTCCGAATAAACAATTTGTTCTTCCGTCACTTCAAGTTGTGCCGCAGCACCCGATATAATCATTTCCTTTATTTGTTCTGCCCCATCGCGAACTGCCGGCGTAACCGAAGGTGTGGTAAGGCTGCCACCGCTTATTGTTGCATAAGGACATGTATATGTATCCCCAAGTTTTACATCTATCTTTTCAATCGGGATTTCCAAAACTTCTGCAGCAACTTGAGCCAGAATCGTATACGTCCCTGTACCTATATCCTGGGTTCCGGATAATACGATCAAACTTTCGTCCGAATTAAGCCGTAAAGTTGCAAAAGCCGGAGGTGTTCCTCCGCCCCACCATATTTGGGATGCCATTCCAATTCCCTTTTTAAAACGGCCTTTATCCGAAGCGGGGGAGTTCCTTCTTGAATACCATCCTATTGCTTCAGCGCCTTTCTCGTAAGCTTCTTTTAATTTTTTACTAGTGTATGGATTTCCCGAAGCCTGGTCTTTGTCTGCATGGTTTTTAATCCTGAAATCAAGAGGATCCATTCCAATTTTTTCTGCAAGTGCATCTATCATTTGCTCAAAAGCAAAGATGCCTTGAACATGTCCCGGAGCTCTCATCGGTCGGGCTCTTCCCGCATTTGTTAAAATACTGTATTCGGTAACTTTCTGATTTGGACACTCATAAAGTGTTCTAAGCGGCCAGCTACATCCTGCACCATAAGGATAAGCTCCTCCTGTTCCGTGTGAGTAATGAGTCATGGCAATAAGTGTACCGTCCTTTTTAGCACCTAGCTTCAATTTCTGATATGAATCGGTCCTGTTGCCTACAGCAAGATTCATTTCCTTTCTATCTAAAACAATCTTAACCGGTCTGCCGATTTTTTTTGCCAGCAAAGCTGCCATTACCGAATATTTGCCCGCTTCCAGCTTACTTCCGAATCCACCGCCAATATATTCTTTGATAATTCTCACTTTTACAGTAGGTATACCCAATCTTTGTGCTATTTCATCACGCACGCCATATACATTTTGAGTGGAATCCCAAACAGTTAAGTTGTCCCCGTCCCAATTTACTACGCTGCAGTGCGGTTCGGTAGGATTATGAAGTACAACCGGAGTATCGAAAACGTCCTCAACAATTGCATCTGCTTCCGCATATCCTTTTTCCACATCCCCTCTTTCATATTCTTCAGGCCGCCCTCGAACAATATTTCCCGAATCGTGAATTTTAACCGCTTTAGGATCCATTGCTTTCTCGGATTTGGTTTCAAAAGGAAGCACTTCATATTGAACATCAATTAGCTTAATTGCTTCGTCTGCAATTTTTTCCTTTTCCGCAGCAACACATGCTATCTCATCACCTACAAATCTAACATGAGTATCAAACAATTGTGAGGAGCCATAATACCATAAGATCTGAGGAACGTTTTTATGCGTAATTATTGCCAAAACACCTGCGAGCTGCTCGGCTTTTGAGGTATCGATTTTCTTTATGTTTGCATTTGGATAAGGAGAGCGGAGTGTTCTTGCAAAAGTCATGTTGGGTAAAATTTTGTCAGCCGTAAATACCGCACTGCCGCTTACTTTATGATACCCATCTTTTCTGTTCACAGGTTTTCCAACTACTTTTAATTTATCGTTCGGTTCCCAGTCCTTCCGTTCTTCGGTTGATACTTCAGCTAGTTGTTCAAGCTCTTGACCTTCAAGATTATATTTAGCTTTAACTATTTTTCGAGGCATTATTTCCTCCGGTGTTTAAACTTTTAACAAATTTATATGAATAATTAACACGTTTCATAAAACAATTATTTACTAAGAATTGATATCTATTATCAACTGTTTTGTAAGATTTCTTGCAAGAGTAATTTTATATTCATTCATCTCAAGCGGTTCGGCATCCTTAAGCAGTTGTTTTGACGCTTCCGTTAACACAGATTCATCAATTCTTTTTCCCCGCAGCAGGTTATTAAAATTTTCCTCAGACCACGGCTTAGGAGCTACTCCTCCTAAAGCAATCTTAGCTTTCTCTATTGAGTTCCCGTTTTTACGAATAACGGCACCGACACTTACTACCGCAAAATCCCACACTGCTCTTTCTTTGAATTTTACATAACCGCTTACCGTGTTTGACGGAAGTTCGGGGACAAAAATTTCTTTAACTATTTCTCCAGGTTCCAAAATATTTTCTTTGAGATAATCATCTTCGGGCAGGATGAAAAATTCACTGATTGGAACTACACGTTCGCTTTTTCCGGAAAATATAGTCACACTAGCATCCAAAGCTAATAGTGCTACAGCCATATCTGAAGGGTGGACAATAAAGCATGGTCCGCCGCCAATTACGCAGTGGAATTTATTTTTACCGTCAAACGCATGACATATATCTCCTCCTTTGCGAATGCAGTCAAAGTCTTCCCTGTAATACCAGCAGCGCGGACGCTGACAAATATTACCGCCTAAAGTACCCATATTTCTTAGTTGGGGAGAAGCTATCTCTTTTGCTGCTTGTGTAATTATCGGGTATTTTTCCGAAATCTCTTTGTGTTCAGCTATTTCAGTGATTCTTACCAGAGAACCGATTACAAGTCCTTTACCTGAAGTATATTTTATTTTATCCAATCCGGTAATTAGTTTAAGATTTACAACATTCTTCGGATCCAGAACCTCATGTTTAATTAAATCAAGGGCATCTGTTCCGCCTGCATAGGGTATTGCACCGGGTGAATTAATCAAAAAATCACTTGCTTCCTTAAGAGACTTTGGCTGAATATAATTGAACCGGTTCATTTATTTTTCCTCCCAAAACTTCGCTTTTCAAATTTTTTATTATTCTTATATTCTTGCAGCTGCTGCCTGAACCGATTTAATTATGTTCGGATATGCAGCACAGCGGCATAGGTTTCCCGACATCCCTTCAATGATTTCTTCCTTTGTCGGTTTAGGTTTTTTCTTAAGTAAAGCATAAGCAGCAATTATTTGTCCTGGTGTACAGAACCCGCATTGCAAACCGTCTTCGTCAATAAAAGTTTGCTGCAATGGGTGAAGTTCTTCACCCTTCATCAATCCTTCAATTGTTAATACTTCTTTTCCATTAGAATCAAGTGCCAGCATGTGGCATGAATAAACCGCTTCTCCATCCAGAAGAACAGTACAACCTCCGCACTCACCATTGTTGCATACTATTTTGGTACCCGTTAACTGAAGTTTATCACGCAGTAATTCCGCCAATGTTGTTTCGGGATCTATAAGAAGTCTATGAGATTTCCCATTTATTTTTAGTTTAACTACTTCCTTCCCTGCATCGCTTTCCTTAAATTCTTTTGATAAGTTTTTGGGAAAGGACTTCAATGTAGGAATAACCATATAACCGCCTGCTACACCAGCTCCCATTCTACCGATGAAGCTGCGACGCGATATGTCTTTTGAATCATTTTTCTTTTTCATAAAGATTTCCTTTTAATGATTTTTAACGGCATCCATATAGAGAAATATCATAAATTACTCCGGAGGTAAATAAGTAAGGAGTATTTTATGATTTTAATTTTTTTCAGAAGTAGAAAGTCTGATTTGAATTTATGGATGACCAATCTATCCCCCTTAAATAAGGCACTAAATTGTATAAAAGATAATGATTATCTTTTTAATTTACCACTAATAATCTAGTTAATTGAAAAATATTAATAAACAAAGTTTATTAAATCACGGGTGAATAATCCTATGAAAGTATTGTCGGGTCTCCTACCTGTCTCCAGTATCTAAACAGTATGGGTCTTTTACTTTTTTGTCCTATAAAACTGAAGTCCAAAGTTTGATCGATTTTACTCAAGAGATGATCTGAGGAGACCAATTGTACTATACTTACAAACTCTAAACTTTCCTGGTGGTTTTTGTTTTACAAACGTTTTGCAACAATGGGGTAAGTATCCTTTCAGAAAAAACTACTACAAATATTTCGAATTTAATCATGATTAAACAACATTATAACTCTATAAAATTTATATTAGTCCAAACGATTCGGAGACTCTATGGACAAATCAATTATAAGGGAATTCTTAAAGAAAGTAGAACTATTCAAAGAACTTAACGATGAAGATATAAATTACTTATCACAGAAATTAAACTCTGCAAACTATGAGCAAAATGAGTTAATCTTTGTTGAAAACAATCCGCGCAAACATTTATATATCATTTATGACGGTGAAGTTGAGTTATTTAAAAAGACTCCGTTTGGCGAAGAGAAGCGTCTAACTTTTTTTGGTAAATATGATTTTCTTGCCGAAGGCTCTTTACTTGACGATTCCCCGCATTCAACTAATGCAAAAGCATTGATTAAAACTACAGTTATAACAATAAGCCGCGACCAGTTTATCGAGATCGTAAATAAAAACGTTGACCTGGCTTTAAAGATATTCTCCCAGATTTCGCGCGTAATGTCCCGGAGAATGAAGCAAACCAACACACGTATTGTAAATGTCGGTGCTCAATATGAATCGGGAAGAACACGTAGTGAACATGACCTATTAGGCGACCGCGACGTTCCGCATGAATACTATTACGGTATTCAAACTTTGCGTGCTATTGAAAATTTTAATATAAGTGGGATCACACTTAATTTTTTCCCGCAAATAGTTGAAGCATTGGCGATGGTTAAAATGGCTGCTGCAAAAGCCAATCACGATTTGGGAATACTTTCAAAACCTGTTGCAGATGCAATCTCTCAAGCATGCAACGAAATTATTCATGGAAAATTTCATGCACATTTTGCAGTTGACATGATTCAAGGTGGTGCAGGCACATCAACAAACATGAATGCGAACGAAGTTATTGCCAACCGCGCCTTGGAAATTCTGGACTACGAAAAAGGAGAGTACAAATACTGCCATCCGAATAACCACGTTAATTTATCGCAATCCACAAATGATGCATATCCCACTTCGGTTAAAATCGCTTTGTATAATGCTAACTTGAGACTTGTCGAAGTTTTGGAATCGTTAATAAAATCGTTTCACGACAAAGCTAAAGAGTTTGCAAATGTTTTAAAGATGGGAAGAACACAGTTGCAGGATGCAGTTCCGATGACTTTGGGACAAGAATTCGAAGCTTACGCTACTACACTTGCGGAAGAAATAGACAGGCTGAATGAAAACGCAAATTTGTTTCTTGAAATAAACATGGGTGCAACAGCTATAGGAACAGGTATTAACTCTGATCCCGATTACAGCAAAAAATGTTTGGAGCACTTAAAAGAAATAACAAATCTCGATGTTAAACTTGCTGCCAACTTAGTTGAAGCAACGCAGGATACCGGTTCATTTGTGATGTATTCTTCGGCAGTAAAAAGATTGGCAGTAAAGCTCTCCAAAATCTGCAATGATTTAAGATTGCTTTCTTCAGGCCCCCGCGCCGGATTAAATGAAATTAACTTACCACCAATGCAGCCGGGCTCATCTATTATGCCGGGCAAAGTTAATCCTGTTATCCCGGAAGTAGTAAATCAAATTGCGTTTAAAGTTATAGGCAATGATTTAACTGTAACGCTCGGTGCTGAGGCCGGACAGCTTGAATTAAACGTGATGGAACCTGTAATTGTGCAAAGTTTATTTGAATCAATCGAAATGCTTAAAAACGGAATGAATACGTTAAACCACAAATGTGTAGAAGGAATAACTGCAAATGAGGAAATCTGCAGGGCAATGATTGAAAATAGTATTGGAATTGTTACTGCATTAAATCCTGTGCTGGGTTATGAAACTTCAACAGCTCTTGCTAAAGAGGCACTTGAATCAAAAAAAGGCGTTTATGAATTAGTGCTTGAGAAAAAACTAATGAGTAAAGAAGAGCTTGATAATACTCTTGCACCTGAAAACATGATCAAGCCGAGAAAGTTGAAGTAGCCTTTTTTTAAGGTTGTTCTTAATATATTAATACATAATCAGGTAATAATCATTTGAGAAATTTTGGAATAATCGGTTTAATACCTTTTTTCTTGAAAGATAGTAAGTTTCTTTATTTCTCATTTACAACTATTTAAATCAAAATTTACCTCTGCCTACTTTTTAAAAAATTAGCATTATAATTTCGTAAAAACTTTCAAAAGTATTCTTAACAATTGACATATATTGAAATACAATTAATTAAAAATAAAACATTATTATACGCTAATAATATAAATTGACACGCTTGAATACATTTCTAAACTACTTGAGTTAAAATTCGTATAATTGAATTCACTGTTTATTCAAATCCTCTTTATCAAAAAAAGTAAAATTCAATATGAATATACGGTTAAGTAGATAGCATTTGACCGCAATTAATTTTTCGAACTAACAGAAGGTTTAAAATGGCAAGTGTTATTATATACATAGTTGATGGTTGTAAGGCAACCCTTGAAATACTCGAAAGAAGTTTAACGGATCTTGGTTACAAAGTTGTAGGAACAGCCTCTTCAAAAGCTGGCGCAGAAAATGATTTCTCTAAAATCACGCCAGATGTAATAATAACAGATGTTAACTTAAATGAAAATTACGAAGGAATAGAATTAGCAAAAGAATTAAGGCATTCAACTTGGAAAAAAGCTGATATAATATTTCTTTCAAGTGAAACATCCGTTAATACTTTCAGAATGGCAGAAACAGTAGAACCTGCAGCTTATCTGGTAAAGCCGCTTAATGTCTATAACGTTAGCTACGCCATTGAAATGGCTCTAAAAAAAAACGATGAGAATTACATTGAAATAGATAAAAACAATTTACTGCAGGCTGAAAACACCAATGATATTTTACATATAAAAAAGATGCATAAAATAGTTAGAGTTCCTATTAGCTCGATTTACTATATAGCTGTCGAATCAAATTATTCTACACTTGCAACAAAACTTGGTAAATTCACTATTAGACAATCCCTAAAAGACTTAATTGAAAAGCTTCCTCAAAATATTTTCTTACGGATACATAGGAATTATATGGTAAATATAAATCAAATTGTTGAATACGATTTTGGTGAATTCACAGCACGTTTGCCTGAAAAATCTTTACCTATTGGAAGACGTTACAAAAGACATATAACAAAAAGACTCGCTCTCTTGAGCTAAGCAAGAAATATTATCATTAAAACTTAACCGTTCAAAATCGCAATAGTGTCGCTTATCAACTATTTAAAAATAAGGCTGCCTCAATTTATTTAATTACCATCGTTAACAGTCCGGACTAGATCAACACAAATAATTCACAATCTTTTAACTGCTTTACATTAAAGGAGGTAATAAATGGCAGCAGGCGTAAAGCTAATAAACGAAACTAAGGAGAATATTCGTATTGCTGTTTATAAGCAACCTTACAAAGCGCCGTCGCTTCAATTAATTGCCTGGAAAGTAATAGCTTTACCCAGCGATGGTGGAAACAAAGTAATTACAATTCCTAACCAATATGAGGTTTATGTAAACTATTCCGATGATCTCCATGAAAGATCCGACCCATACGGTGGTGTTCATACCCATAGAATTAAAATTGGCCAAACAACGGCTAAATTTATTGTTAGAAGTGAGCTTACAAACGATGCTCGAGAACACGTAGCAAATCTCAAAAGGGTTTTCTACGGTCTGGTCTTGAATGAAATACACATTGAAAACAGGGCAGGCTTCGGTGTATGGGGGCATGTTCTTTTAAATGGAGATGACATTTACCCGCCTCAAATAGTAACACCCGGAAGAACCTTAATGGAAAATATTGACTCCCCGCTTTATGTAAGTGTAATTGACGAATTTGTTTTCAATGGTTCAATTATAAAGGTTAGAGAATTGAGAAGCAAATCAGTTGCTATAAATCCAGGCGATAACGTTGTGTTTACAGGAAGTAAGTGGGACGGCTATATAATTAATAATGAATAATATTTAAGAAAAAGGAGAAAAAACAATGGCACAAATTGGCCTAATTAATAACACCAATGAAAACATTAGAATTGCGGTATTTAAAAAACCTTACAAAGCGCCTTCGTTAAAAGTTGTTGCATGGAGAATTGAAGCTTTGCCCAATAACGGTGGAAATACAAGTGTACCTATTCCATCCAACTATGAAGTATATATCAATTATTCTTTAGATCCGGTTACTAGGGACGATCCAAATGCTGGTATTAAAACCGCCCCGATAATCATCGATGTACAAACAGCAAGATTTTTAGTTAGAGAAGAACCGACTAATGACAACAATGCTTCTGTTGCCACACTTAACAGGGTGTTCACTGATGTAGTAGGGAACGAAATTCAAATAGAAAACCAGGCTTCATTTGGAGTTTGGGGTCATGTTCTTTTGGATGGTCAGGATGTATATCCGCCGCAAGTTGTAACACCGGGAAGAACTTTAATGGAAGATGTAAGATCACCTATCTATTTAGCAGTAATAGATGAGTTTGTAATACAAGGAAACGTAGTGAAAGTAGAAGAATTAAGTTCATTGCCTGCTCTAGTTCTTACGGGCGATACTGTAACCGTTACCGGAAGCAAATGGGAAGGTTACAGTTTAGATAAATAATTTATTTAACGGCGGTGTTACAACCGCCTTTTAAATATCATTTCGTGATGTGAATTATGAATGAATACAAAAAAAACGTCGGTAAGCTAATAGTCTACTGGACACCTAAAGATGACACAACATCGTACATTTTTTCGTTATCATACCTTACAGATTTTTTTGTAAGGAACCGTGTATTAAATCGTCAAAACCCGGAATTTCCTATAAGCTATATACCGGAAAACAATCCCGCAGGAAAGTACGATGGAAGACTATTTATTAACTTGAGCGACAATTCCCTTAATATATCTTTGATAAAACCGGAAGTCATTGAAGAAAAGCTTTATCCAACTGGTAAACCCGTTAAACCTACTAAAATAAAAAAAGACTATATAATGAATCTCGAAAAACTGAACTACAAACAATTATTCCCATACATCTATATTAAACCCTGGCCAAATGCTACGAAAAACGATATAGAAAATAACTTCGCTGAATGCTGCTGTGAAGTCCCTCTTAATTTCAGTCAAGATTTTACATCGTGTAAAAATAAGAATAACCCATTCTATAACGAGCTTACAAGACTGAAATCAGAAGGTGACAGGCTGGGAATGGAAAACCAATCGGTTTTTTACATTAACGGGTATGACGATAATAAAGAACCTGTTTACATAAACCAATATAAACCGGATTTATCATCTTTGACCCCCCTCTATAAAAATATCTTTAAGTTTGGTCAAGATTTAAGGGCTAAAGAAAAAGTAACTTTTACTGAACTAACATCAGAAGTAAATAAATATTTCGACTCATGGGAAAACTTAAAGAATGATTTAGAGGAGCCTGAAAATAAAAGCGAACAAGTAAAAATTGCTATGTCGTATATAGCTTTAGTAATTACTTTCGGCTACGATTTTGAATGGATGACAAATCTTCAACAAATTATAATTACAATAAGTCTCCTTTATAAGGCATTACAGTATGTAGAAACGAAGGAAACAAATTCTGCCGACGAAGAAAAAATCTCCGAAGGGGATCCGATAGCACCAACACCCGAAACAATACACGCCTGGATAAATGCAACCGTAATTTTACCCGACGATGTATTTCCCCTGCCATCTATAAAGGAAGAAAATGAAAAGGTGGAGTCCACTTCTACTGTAGAATGGGTAAAACCCTATTCCTTAGGCAAACTAAAGATGATAAAATATATGCTCCGGAAATACGAATTAGGTGAAGTAAGCAAAATAGAGAGTGTGCTAAAGGGTGAGATCAAGACTGTAAAAGAAAGAAAACTTAACAAAATAGAACACGAAGCAGAATTTAGGAAAGAAGATATTATTACATGGGAAGAAGCTTTGGATGAATCTTTCTTCGGCTCGGTAAGTAGTTTAGATAAAACTCTTAAGCAAAGAACCGGGATAACAACATACAATGACGACGATTCAGGAAGTGCCATTGGAGGTTGGACAGTTGACGAGAATCCGGCAGGAGGGAAACAAACTGAAGAAAACGCATTTGCAAAAAAAGTAATTAACGAAGCAGCAGAAATAATTACACAAAAGGTAAATTATTCACGCACAAGTAAACATCTACATGAACATGAGGAGAAAGTAATTCACCAATTTAATAACCTTAACAGTGAGAAAGATATAATAGGGGTTTACAGGTGGATAAACAAAATTTACAAATTCAGAAGTATTGAATACGGAAACAGGGTAATGCTGCAAATCTATTGTTCAAATCCAGCTGAATATTACTTAAAAAATGAATTCCAGTTCCATCACTTAAAGAGTAAATATCAACCCGGCAAACTTCACATTGAAAAAGTCAAGACACCCGAACAGCTTGGAGTTAATACTTTTGTCGACATTTCCGAAAGTCGAACTCAGGAAGAAGAAGCAGATACATATTACCTGAATCTTTTAGAATATTATGAAATTTCTCATTTCCCATCTCCGCCAGAGTCTAATTATTACGCTGACAAAAATATTCAAGGTATTCTGAAAGAAGAGAAGACAAGCATTTTTGTTCCGCTGTATTATAATCCTGTTAATGTCAAGATTGACGCAACACTTACAGACAAAGTAGCACAATTAGCTGTACTGGTTGGCAAACAGGAAAAAATATTCACAAACTCAGATTCTGTTGAACTTGATTTATCATCAGCTGATTTAAACATCAACCAGCTTCCCATTTTAATTAGTGCTGAATTAGACGAAAGCAATGATGAAAATTCAAACTCACCTGAGAACATCGATTTTTTATACACGGTTAATTTCCAAATAACAGCTTCAATAAAAGAGAACGTATTAAACGAGTGGAAATATAAAATCAATATTTTACTTCAAAAAGGATACAAGAAAAAACTAAATGAATATTATGAATTGGTAAAACATAGAAGCCGTACTATCGCTTCAAGCAATGCACGGCTCAACAAAGATATAGTTTTACAGCAGTTGAAAAACAAATGCACTGATGTATTGAAAAACCATTATACCCGGATAATAAACGGCGGTGCAATCGATCCAAATGAATCCGATAAAACCGATGTTCAAAATCTTGTAACCGGCGAGCCGACATTCCTCCAGTTTATTGAACGCGGTATTGAGTGGGACAAACTTACATATCGTTTTTATCCCGAATTTGAAAACCCTGCACTATACTCCAATAATACTATAGAACAAAACTTTAAGAGTTTTCTCCGTTCAAAATTTGCACGAATTCTTGTACCAATAAAGAACGACTGCCAATTTTCATTTCTTTTTTCATTATCAACAGGATGGCTGTGGCCAGGTAATGATACTGATTCACCGGCTGTTTTAAACAATGTAAACCTTTTTAATCAGATTAAGAATATGGAATGGATACAAGAAGATTCTGAAAAAGAAAGCTGGGAAGTAAGTGTCCCAACTTCGTTAACAATGCTTCAAAAGGACTCTGAACTGCCGGAATTTAACGGAGGTTGATAATGAATAGTTTTCCAAAAATGTCAAATCTATCTTCACCGAAATTTCCACAAAACAATTTGACAGAATCGATATCGCTAATAATGCCGGGTACAGTAACTGCGTTCTGCGGATCAATAAACTATAATTCGTACGAACTTGAGAATTCAAATAAATTCTTAAGAATGAATTTTTCTCCAACTATTAAAAACAGTACCGGCTGGATTCTTTGCAATGGCGGAAATGCAAACATAAACGTTTTCCCAACGCTATTTGAAACTATTGGATTCTTATACGGGAAGGGTGATAAAAAAAACGAATTCAGGATGCCCAACCTCATGGGCTATTTTTTAAGAGCACTTGCCCTTAACGATAGTGTTGATAAAGGTTTTAATGAAAGAGAAAAAAATCCGGCAACTGAATCTTCCGGTACTAAAGATAGTGTGGGTTCAATTCAAACCAATATGGTTCAACAACATAAACACAAATACACAAATTATTCAGGTGTTATTCCAACGCTCTGCCAGGAGAAAAAAATTTCGAATAGTGAGAACAATAATGTTTTTACTAAGGCTGAAATATATTCGCCAACAGAAATACAGGAAAGTGGAAACGAAACAAGGCCTGTGAACGTTTATGTGAATTATTTGATCTATTCAGGCTTTCCGGTATCAATTAACAAATAACAACTAATAAGGAGACATATAATGAGCAACATAGAACAACTACAGAATTTTAAAGATTATATCAAAAAATATAAAAAACGTTTATTGGATTTGCCTAATGTTCATGGAGTAAGCATAGGCAAAGAAAAAGTTAACGGTATTGAAACAGGTAACATCGCAATTATCGCGCACGTACATAAAAAAGTAGACAGAAATAAACTTAATGAAAGAGATATATTCGATGTCGTTCTCTCCGAAATTGATGCGACAATTGTTACAGACGTCCAGGAAAAAGCTCCGCCTAGAGAAGAATTTTTAAAAGTTCCCAAAACACGTCTCGAAGCATCTGTAGATACTAAAAAATACCGTCCTCTAATCGGCGGGTGCAGGGTTGCGACAGAATCTGAAGAATTTTATCATTTCGGTACCGGTGGTTTTATAGGCGACTCCACAACTTCCCCCGATAAAAAATGCATAGTAACTAATTATCACGTGATTAATGAATCTATGGATAACAAAGTTTACCAGCCAAGCGTAGATAATGAAAACCTTATCGGAAACGTCGGCAACACAGCCTATACCACTACAGTAGATGGTGCGCAGGTTAAGTTGAATTCAAGTATCAGCTCAGAAAATAAAATAATCGAAATAGGCACAGTTGCCGGAACAAAAGAACCCGAATTGGATGACGAAGTCGAGAAATACGGCTCCACAACTCGATTAACAGACGGAATAATAACAAATGTAAGTTATGCAGGTACAGTTGGAGACAGAGAATTTGATGACCAGGTTGTAATCTCCAAAAGAAACTCTGCTGATCCGCGTTTATCCGACGGCGGGGATTCAGGGTCGGCTTGGGTACTTTCAGACGAAAACAAAGTAGTAGCTCTCCATTGGGGAGGTGATGGAATTGGCGATGAAGCTTACGCCAGTCCTATTGATGACGTCGAAAGTGAATTGAGTGTTACTGTAGCAACAGATTAAAAAAATACTGAAAACGTAGAAGGACCTTCTAGCTTCTAAAGGCTCGAGGGTTCTTATTATTTAATCAGCATTATATCGAATTTCATTCTCCTATAACTAGCGAATACTAATAGCAGGTAGTATTTCTTGTGATTAACTGAATAATTGTTGGTATTGCTCTTTTGATTATTACCAAAACTATCTCGTTAATACTCGGGACTGCGAAATATTAAAAGTATGTAACGAACGCAATACTTCCCTATTACCTGTATCTGGCACCCTTAGCGAGTGGCCTGTGCAACCAGCCGGATGTGAACGAAGCAATCTTTTATATGATCCTGTAAAGCACAGCGGGAAAGGAGTTGATTGAAAAAATCTTTGACTGAAATGCAGTGTTACTAAATAAAAAAAATAAAGGAGTAAAAATGTATACAGGAAGAGTAAAAAGAGTAAATCAAGCAGATAGAAACCGTGTAGATTGGGAATCAGATTCTCAAATTCCTGCAGCAGGAATTAATTGGACTTTCACAACTAAACAAACCCCAAACCCAACTTATATTGTTGGAGATCTATTAGATATTACCTACACTGGTGGCGGAGTAGTAAGAACAGTTAATAGAGTTGATGGGCCGAACAAATACAGAGTTTCCTAACTACATCATATTAAATGTTGTAGTTAATGTTTAACTAAAAATTATATATGTATATAAACATGAACAAATTTACCATTACGAAAATTAGATGTGTTGGCACACATTTCCATGATCCGGATACCGGTAATAAAGAAATAAAAGCAGTTTTTATCTAACTAAATGAATTTAAATATAGCAGGCAGAGAATCTGCCTGCTTCTCTAAGAATTGTTTAGAATACCTTGGTATTTAATTCATTGTTTAAGTGCTGTAGTTTCTTTTCACTTAACGAATTAAGATATTATATATAAGGCATTTTAGGTTCTTTACCTATAAGCCTCGAATAAACACTTAATGCGCCTCGATGGTGAGCAGTATGCTCCAATATTGCACCAATTATTCTGTATCTTGGCTGCCCACCCAAAATAGGTCCCTCAACAATTGGTTTTTGCAAATCTTCCTCGCTGCCGTTTTCTATTACACTAATACTTTTTTCAATGGCTTTGTTAAACCACGCTTTCGCTGATTCTAGGGAATCAACTTCTTTCATTTCTTTTTCTTGTCTTTCAAAATCCATGTCAAACCCTTTTTCGCTATATCCTCCCTCAAAAAATCCGTCAATTGTTTGTGCCGCGTGAGCAACATGATTTGCAACTGTAAACAATCCCTCTTTTGGAGAGAAAGAAGAATCTTCTTCCGTTAAACAACTTGTGCTCGTTTCAAAAAACTTTTGTGCTGATTTTAATTCATTTATTGCATCTACTTTTTTCATTAGTAAGTTTCCTCCATTTCAATGTAACATTTGTGAATTGTGATATTTAAAAATAGAAAGCCTATGTGACAGCGTTATGTCAGCAGCATTTGAAAATAATTTCATTATATTCTTAAAGTCATAGCAATAAATTTTCAATTGACAGACATTTGCAGGAGTAAAAAAGATGCTCTCAAAGTTCTCAACAATTGTAATCTTTTTGACGTTAGTTTTCCTGATAATCTTATCACAAAATGATTCATCCAAATCTGGTTCAACTGATTGGGTTCAAGTACCTTTGCGCTCAGAAAACCAATTAAATGCCGGTCTGTTCGGAGGAGAAGGAATGCAGTTAATCTTCGGTATCAGTTATGCCCCATCTAATCCCGAAATTGTTTATTTGGTTTCAGATGTTTCACAAGTTTGGAAAAGTTCAGACGGCGGAAATTCCTGGGAAATGAAACACAAAGGCTTCCTCGCTAACGGAGGCATTTCACTTGTTGTGAATCCGTTTAATGAAGATATAGTTTTTGTTGCAGGCTCAACACAGGAAAGTTTTTCTGATGAATTAGCCGACGGAATTTACAGGACTACAAACGGTGGAGATAATTGGAAACTTGTTAAACAAACTTCCTTTGTGAGTCCGGGAAATAAAAAGGGGGGAGTGAATTTGGCTTTTGCTGATTCCATCACGATCTATGCTGCCACACATGTTGAAGGAATACTAAAATCAACCGATGGAGGTGATAACTGGACATCACTCGAAGTTTTGATAGATACAATGTTGCTGGATGTAAAAGTGCATCCGCAAGATTCTCTAACAATCTTTGTAGCAGCAGAAACAGGGCTATATAAATATACCGATACCGTTCCACCTGCTCTTAAAAAAATTGGAGCAGGGTTGGAAGACTTCCCCAGGGCAATTGTTATCAGGCATGATAATCCGGACGTAGTACTTGCCAGTGCAGGTAAGTCCGGGATATTTAAATCCGTTGATGGCGGGAATACATTCACTGCATCAAATAACGGATTGGATCCGATTAATGTTGAACCGGCTACAGATGCAACATATTTATC
>CAJHYN010000061.1_pt1 | contig 18206 bp, 12 predicted proteins | sample 9198641 | NCBI WGS metagenome assembly CAJHYN01 (sample SAMEA7708370, study PRJEB35096) | sediment metagenome | biome: marine neritic benthic zone biome [ENVO:01000025]; feature: sediment [ENVO:00002007]; material: shallow marine sediment [ENVO:03000034] sea grass bed [ENVO_01000059] ... | reverse complement strand
GTTTAGATCGGCAGTTATGGAATCACTAAATATTATCGTTTCAAATTTATCCCCACGATAATATTTCTTGTAATTATTACTGAATATTGAACTTATTGACTTCTCGAATCATTAATAACGTGTAATTATTCTCATTTTTTTGAATGAATTTCATTTTCTCTTGACAAATGGGAAATATTATTTTAACTTTGTTCGTGTTCCGAACAAAGTATTTTTTGATTATCCTGTTTTTTTGCTCAAAAATTGTGCTAAACTTTAATTATATAATAATTTAGAAAGAAAAAAATGAAGAATAAAAAGATTTTTATTTTCATTTTTCATCTCACCAACAAAGAAACAATATTTATTTCACACGTACTTTCTGAAAAAATTCCAAATAAAAAATTTACAATTAACAATTCTCCTCTATTTAATCTATCAAAGATTATAAAAAATATTAAACTCTTAGGAGGTTCATATGACTTTTGCTCGAATTAAATCCACAAGTTTGGGTTTAATACTGTTTTTATATTTGTTAATTCATTCAACAGTATTTGCGCAGGTCGAAAAAGTTACAGTTGTAACAGATGAAAATGGTTCAAAACTCCAGGTTAACGGGAAAGACTTTATGGCAAATGGAATGAATTGGGATTATTTCCCAATTGGTGAAAATTACTCATACAGTCTTTGGACACAACCTGAGGATCTAATCAAAGATGCTCTCGACGCCGAAATGTCACTGTTAAAAAACATGGGTGTTAATACTATCAGGGTTTACACAGGTATTCAGCCTAAATGGATCCAGTATATCTACGAAAACTATGGTATTTATACCATGCTTAACCATTCTTTTGGACGTTACGGTCTTACTATTAATGGTAAATGGGTGGCAGTTACAGATTATAGTGACGAAGCAACTAAAGAATTGCTCCTATCCGAAGTAAATCAATTGGTGAAAAACTACAAAAACACCCCAGGACTTTTACTGTATTTATTAGGAAACGAAAATAACTATGGTCTATTTTGGGCTGGTGCTGAAACTGAAGATTTTCCAGATGATGATGCTCAAAAGGCATTCGTAGGTGAAAATCGGGGAAGACCGATGTACAAACTGATGAATGATGCAGCAGTTAAAATGAAAGCTATTGATTCATCACGTCCTGTGGCCATATGTAATGGTGACGTATTATTCATTGATATTATTGCCGAAGAATGTAAAGATGTAGATATATATGGGGTTAACGCTTATCGAGGTATTTCTTTTACAGATATGTTCGATGTAGTTAAAGAAAAGCTTAACATGCCTATTTTGTTTACCGAATTTGGATCTGACGCGTTTAACGCGAAGGAAATGCGCGAAGATCAAAAGATGCAAGCATATTACATGGTCGGAAACTGGAAAGAGATTTATGAAAATGCTTATGGATTAGGAAAAGCTGGCAACTCAGTAGGAGGTTTTACATTTCAGTTCAGTGATGGTTGGTGGAAATATGGTCAAACCACAGATTTAGATGTTCATAATACTGCTGCTACTTGGGCTAATGGCGGCTATCCAATAGATTTGACCCCAGGAGAGAACAATATGAACGAGGAGTGGTTTGGTATTTGTGCTAAAGGCCCAACCAATGCTCGGGGTTTATATCAACTTTATCCTAGGGCAGCTTATTATGCTCTTCAAGAAGCTCACAAAATAGATGTATATAATCCGGCAGTTGACCTGCAAACCATTGAAGATCATTTTAATAGCATTAATCTAATGGCTTATGTTCTAAAAGCACGAGGCGATAAAGCTGCATTAGGTGCTAATGAAACTCAATCTGTAAGAGTAGGTGGACTTCGCTTAGAATTTGAAACATTTAGTACAGGGGGAAGTAGAATTTCAACTCCAGATGATATTGTAGAAGAAAGTGATGCAAATCCGGCTTTTCTCGGATTTGATCATATGCAATCATTTTACGCTGAAATCGAAGCTCAACCAGCTGCAAATATTAACGGAAAATTATCACTTAATGTACTTGGGAACGTTCCGAGAAATCGAATTGATGAAATATTTTACGAGAATAGAGGTCTTCCTGCGACTATTGAGTTAAATGGTGAACAGACTGTTGTAAATTCGTTTGATAGAGTCAAAGTTTATAATGCTAGTATTTCATGGGATGATAAGTGGTTTAAATTAGATGGTTTTTACAGGACAGGTCATTATCACTGGGGATACGAGGGAGATTTCTTTGGATTGTATCCTGAAGCAAACTATGGATCAAATATTGATATTTATAATGGTGCTGCACCACTTGGATTCGAAATTGAAGGAAAGAAAAGCCTTGAAGGACTTAAAGTTGCATTTGGCCCTGAACTTTGGTGGGGTGCAAATCCCGCGATTTTAATAAAGTACAGTCGCAAAGTTGGGCCATTTGAACTTACCGGAATTTTCCATGAAGATATAGACGAGCAAGGAGAGACTGTAAGTTCTATCGCTATTCCTGAACCACCGACGAGAAGAGCAACTATTCATGCCGAAGTAAAGCATGGAATATTCGGACTTGAACTTGGAGGTATTTGGTCGGGAAGCACAAAGATTGAAGAGCCATTTCAAATTGCGGTAGGAAACCCGGGAAGTTATAGAATACTGCAAGATAAAATTGAAGGAACCGATGCGTTTGGTGGTAAGGTTAAAGTTACTATTCAATCCAGTTCCTGGAATTGGTATGCGGAAGGTTCAGCAAAAGGAATTGTAGCTGACGGTGGCGTAAATCAAGCACTTACTTTCACAGGCTGGAGGCTTAAAGAAAGCGGTCTTGGAAATCAATGGAGTTTCTTGACAGGACTAGCATATAATATGGGTGACTGGCAAATTGCTCCAAACTTCTTATATCAAAAACCTGTTGAAGGGCCAATTCCAAATGATGTTCCTGCGCCGGGAAGACCGAGAGATATTTTATCCGATCCATTTGCTGTAAGAGGAAATAGAGAAACAACAGCAAGTGAATTGTTAATAACTTACGATCCTACCCCGACAACCTGGATGTACGACTGGGATAGCGATATTAGAGAAGATGCTAAATTAGCTTTTAACTTAGGTTTTATATTCCGTCATCAACCGACTACCCGTGATGCGGAGATAGGTATTCTACAAGACGGCAGAACAATTTTTGCATTTCCAGGCGCACCGCCTGCACGTGATCTTTGGGAAGTACACTCACGGATAGTTTCAAAGTTAAGTCCGGGATTCGGATTAATAGCTAATTTATACGCCGGTGAAGGTGAACCTAAAGGCAGTGATAAAAGATTGATTCATCGATATGGAGCTGATGTTCGTCTGGCAATGAAATTTGCAAAATTAGTTGCTTCGGCAAAGATCAATGACTGGGGGCCGTATGACTACCACAGAGATTTTAATTTAACTTATCCGCTTCAGTTTACAGCAGATGTTTCAACGCAGTTGGGGCTGCCGGAATGGTTTGATGTCCCGCAAACAAGATTTGGTGTGCGTTTTGCGTGGCGCTCACTTGATCAGTATTCTCCACGCTATTGTCCCACAACAAAGGTTGATGTAACCGGCGAAGCTGTTTGCGATCCGAAAGCGATTGGTTTCGAAGAAGGTACTGAGTGGGAAATAAGAACTTACTTACATCTTAACTTTGGAATGTAGTAAAAAAATTAGTGGAGGCTAAGAGATGACAAAAACAAAAATCTTAAATATAGTAATTAAACTTTCAGTTTTTACAATCATATTTATGATGTCCGGCTGTGAGCGGGATATTGATATATTAGAACCGGCAGATTTCCCAGCGACTGCTGAAATATTTTTAGATGGCTTTAGCGCAGGTCTAAATTACGCCGCGTTCGGCGGTTCAAGAGTAGATGCCTTTCAAGTTGATGATGAAGTAAAGTTTAAAGGCACTCAATCAATGAGAATTGCAGTTCCAAATGCAGGCGATCCGAAAGGAGCATATGCCGGTGGGGCTTATTTTACAAGTGCAGGCAGAGACCTAACCGGATATGACGCTCTAACATTTTGGGCGAAAGCTACAAAAGGAGCGACAATTGATGTATTAGGTTTTGGTAATGACTTGAGTGGTGCTTCCAATTTTATTGCAACAAGATTGGGGATGAAAGTAAGCACAATATGGGAAAAATATATAATTCCCATCCCGCTTGCCAGCAAGCTTGTAGCAGAAAGAGGAATGTTTTTCTTTTCAGAAGGACCGGAAAATGATTTCGGTTACAACATTTGGTTTGATGAAGTAAAATTTGAAAAATTGGGAACACTAGCTCATCCGAAACCGGCAATTTTAGAAACACAAGATCAAAGCATTAATGCACAGGTTGGTGATAATCTTCCTATCGGCGGTACTTTTGTAACCTACAATTTACCGGATGGCACTGATCAAAGAGTTGATGCATCCCTGGGATATTTTACTTTCTCCTCTTCAGATGAAAATGTAGCTACTGTTGATGAAAAAGGTGTGGTCTCTGTAGTAGGATTAGGTAGTGTAACAATTACAGCCAAATTAGGTGAAATTGATGCAGCAGGTTCTTTAACGGTAAAAGTTTCCGAAGCTCCTGCCGGGCCAACCGTTAAGGCTCCTACACCAACTGTTCCCGCAGGGGATGTCATTTCATTGTACAGCAATGCATATACAAACGTGACTGTAGATACATGGTCGGCTGAATGGGATGAAGCAGATGTTGTTGATCTTCAGGTTGAAGGAGACGATGTTAAGTTTTATTCCAATCTAAATTTTGCCGGAATAGAGTTTACCTCAAATACTATAGATGCTTCTTCAATGACCCACTTCCATATGGACATTTGGACACCGGACGAAACAACTCCTCCTGCAACATTTAAGATTAAATTGGTAGATTTTGGAGCCGACGGTGCTTTTGGCGGAGGGGATGACACTGAACATGAAATATCTCTTGATCAAAATACTACACCTGCAATCGGCTCTAATGCGTGGGTTGGGCTTGATATACCTTTAACTGATTTCACTAATTTAACTAATAAAGCTAGTCTTGCTCAGATGATCATTTCAGGTGATCCGAATAATGTTTACGTGGATAATGTTTATCTACACGGAAGCGGCGGAGGAGGTTCCGCAAGTGAGCCAACAGAGCCTGCTCCAACACCAACTCAAGATGCAAATAATGTTGTATCTCTTTACAGTAATGCTTATACAAATGTTAATATTGATACATGGTCGGCAGAATGGGATGTAGCTGATTTGGAAGATATTCAGATTTCTGGAAATGACGCTAAACTTTATACTAATTTATCATTTGCAGGTATCGAATCAACTTCGGAACCGATTGATGCATCTGCAATGACATATTTCCATATGGATTTCTGGACTCCCGATCCGACAGCAGTTCCAGCAGTATTCAAAATAAAGTTAGTGGATTTTGGAGCGGACGGAGCTTTCGATGGCAGTGACGATGTTGAACATGAAATTATACTTGATGCTACTACAAATCCAGCTATTGCAACAGGCTCATGGGTTGGGCTCGATATTCCGCTTACTGATTTTGTTAATTTATCTACAAAAGGACATATCGCTCAAATGATTATTTCCGGTGATCCGAATACAGTTTATGTTGACAATGTTTATTTCTACGGTGAAGGTGGTGGAGGAACTGCAACCGAACCAACAGGCCCTGCACCTACTCCCACATTCTCTCAAGACGATGTTGTTTCACTTTTCAGTAATTCTTACACTGATGTTAATGTAGATACCTGGTCTGCAGATTGGGATGTAGCTGATTTAGAGGATACTCAAATTAACGGTGACGATGTAAAACTTTACACTAATTTATCTTTTGCAGGAATCGAATTTACGAGCCAGACTATTGACGCTTCAACAATGACTCATTTTTATTTAGATTTCTGGACGCCTGATCCAACAGGTTCGCCAGCAGCTTTAAGGATTAAACTTGTCGATTTTGGTGCAGATGGTGCTTTCCAGGGTGGTGATGATGTTGAACATGAAATTACACTTGATGCAACAACAACACCTGCAATTGGAACAGGAAGCTGGATTACTTTCGATATTCCTTTATCGGAATTTGCAGGATTATCAACAACTGGACACTTAGCTCAATTAATAATTTCAGGTGATCCAAACACAGTGTATATAGATAACGTAATTTTTCATAAATAGTTTACGACTTTTATAGAGAGAAAATGACTGAGAAAATTAACAAAAGAAACGTTATTGTTTTAGGGAATCATAACCTGGAAACATATAAAGACCATTCATTGGTCGATTATGTTTTAAGAGTAATATGGCGTGAACACCGGATCTCACGAGCAGAGATAGCGCGGAAGCTTGGTCTTTCCCGGTCCACAGTTACGGAGATTGTTAAAGATCTTTTAAAAACAGAATTTGTTGTAGAAGTAGGAATTGGAAAATCGAGCGGGGGACGCCGACCGGTGGTACTTGAATTTCAAGATGATTCAAAATGTATATTTGGAGTAGATATAGGTGCTACTCACGTTTCCGTTACCCTTACTAATTTGAGAGGGAAATTACTTACCTGGAAAGAAAAGAAACACCCTGTTCGAGATGATCCTGAAGGAACTTGGAAATTAGTAATCGAACTTTGCGAGTCATGTTTATCAGATGTAAAATCAGATCCTCAACATTTATTAAGTATTGGGGTTGCTTTTCCAAGTCCAGTTGATCGAGACCATCCTGAATATTTGTCTGAAGAAATTATACCAGGATGGAAAGGTAAAAGTGGGTTGGAGAAATTACGCAAGCATTATGATAAACCTGTTTATCTTGATAATGATGCTAACTTAGGCGCACTTGCCGAACATTGGTGGGGATCAGGTAAAGGAATTGATGATTTGATTTATATCAAAATAGCTAACGGAATTGGTGCCGGATATATTTTAGGCGGTGAAATATATCGTGGTGCTAGAGGTATTGCCGGTGAAATGAGTCATATGTCGATTGACTTAAACGGACAGCCTTGCGGATGCGGCTTAAGAGGCTGTCTTGCTACTTATGTTGCGGCCTGGGCTTTGGAAGAAAGGGCACATAATCAAATTTCAATATACCCGGGAAGTTTGCTTAACAAAGCCGATATAACTATCACAAAGATTGAAGATGCAGCATTGGAGGGTGATGAATTAGCATTAAAAGTTGTAAAAGACGCTGCAGAATATTTAAGCCTGGCTATCGCCTCTTTAGTTAATCTAACAAATCCCAAAATGGTAATCATTGGTGGAAGCCTTTCAAGATTAGGCGATCTTTTACTTGAACCCATTAATGAAAAAATCGAGAATTGTAATCTTGTTAATTCAATCACTCCGACAAAAGTATGTTTAAGCCAACTGGATACTAAAGCAATAGCTGTCGGAGCAGCAACACTTGCTTTGGAAGAAACATTTGCAGAACCGAATCTGCTTAGTAAAAGACAGCATGCAGGATCACTTTAGTGAAAAAAACAAATGATGGAAATAATATATAAATAAAAATTTATGGAGATTTGTATGAAACGATACAAATTAGTTCTCACATTTAGCACATTGTTTTTAATTCTATCCTTAGTCAGTTGTACGCAAACAAACGAACCAGAAGAAAGAAACTGGCAGCTTGTTTGGCAGGATGAGTTTGACGGACCGGCTGGACAATCTCCAAACGCAGCTAACTGGGCTTATGATATTGGTACAGACTGGGGTAACGCACAACTTGAGTTTGATACTGACCGCCCTGAAAATGTTTCACTCGATGGCAATGGAAATCTCGCAATAATTGCAAGACGAGAATTTTACGAGGGATCGGCATTTACTTCAGCCCGCATTAAAACTCAAGACCTGTTTGAAAGAACTTACGGCCGATTTGAAGCCAGAATTCTTTTACCTCACGGGCCGGGAATTTGGCCTGCATTCTGGCTGCTTGGTGCTGATGTTGAAACAGTAGGTTGGCCCCAAACCGGTGAAATAGATATAATGGAGGCCCGCGGGCAACAGCCTAATATTGTGCACGCAACTGTTCATGGCCCCGGATATTCTGCCGGAGGCGGTATAACTAATAGTTTTGGTTTTGAAAACAATAGGTTTGATAAAAACTTTCACGTTTTCGCTGTAGAGTGGGGAAGCGATTACTTAGATTTTTATGTTGATGATGTTTTATATCATAGTGTAGAACCAGGAGAAGTTTCAGGAGAGTGGGTTTTTAATCACCCTTTTTATATAATACTTAATGTTGCTGTTGGTGGTAGTTATGTTGGATTCCCAACTGATGAAACTCCTTTTCCCCAGACAATGCTGGTTGATTATGTCCGTGTTTATGATGAGAACTAATTGAACATCAAAACTTATTGAATTCAGAAACCTCATTAGTTTTAAATGCTGATTGAAATTAATTGGCTCAGCTAAATTTGGAGGCTCAATGAGCGCAAAAGTTAGTCATGAAACAGCTCCAAAAGATAAAATCTCCGGTGGACAGAAATTTGCTTACGGGCTTGGCTCAATAGTTAATAATTTATTAGGCGGTGCAATTGGTTTTATGTCGATTGTTCTTAATGTTGGATTAGGTATAAATCCGGCATTAGTAGGAACTCTCCAGGCTATTCCACGTTTTACAGATGCTTTAACCGATCCGGTTATGGGTTACATTTCCGATAAAACAAGATCACGTTTTGGAAGGCGAAGGCCCTATATTTTTATTGGTGCAATCATGGTTGGTTTAATATTTGCCCTTATGTGGCAGCTCCCCGCCGGAATGAGTGAAATGTTTTATTTCTGGTTTTTCCTTGCCGGGTCAGTAGTCTTCTATTTGTTCTACACAATGTTTGCAACACCCTGGGTAGCATTGGGGTATGAGTTAACTTCCGATTATCACGAACGCACCAGGCTTATGGGAGTAATGAATTTCATGGGACAGTTTGCCTGGATATCTCTTCCTTGGTTTTATGCAATAATGGAAAATGACCGTCTCTTTACTGATTCTGTTCAAGGTGCACGTACACTTGCAATTGTGATTGGTGTCTTTGTTGCGGTCGTTGGAATAATGCCGGCAATATTTTGCAGAGAACGATTTGTAGTTTCCCCTGAATCTGGGAAAGAAGAGAAAATAAGTTTTATGGAAGGTTTAAAAACAAACGTAACTTCTTTCTTTAAAGGGCTTGTCATAACAGTTAAAAGAGTTGAATTTCTAAAACTTTGTTCCGGTACGTTTTTTCTTTTTAACGGTATTATGCTTGTGGGAGCTTTTAGCTCTTACATAACGATTTTTTATGTATGCGGAGGCGATACCGACATGGGTGCCAAATATATGGGATTATTCGGTACTATTAATACTGCCGCAACCCTCGGTGCCATTGTTGTCGTTACCTGGATATCCGCAAAAATTGGAAAGAGGAAAACATTCATAATTGCTACATCTATTACTTTGCTTGGAAGTTTATTAAAGTGGTTCTGTTATGATCCTCTTGTACCGTGGAAAGTTCTTTTACCGGCACCATTAATGGCAGTTGGAATGGGAGCGTTGTTTACTTTGATGGGATCGATGATTGCCGATGTATGTGATTTAGACGAACTTGAAACCGGTGAAAGGCGTGAAGGAATGTTTGGATCAATTTATTGGTGGATGGTAAAACTTGGAATGGCTTTAGCATTCGGCCTTTCGGGTTATCTTTTAAATGCAACAGGGTTTGTAGTTGAGATGGGCGGTGCACAAACATCAAGCACATTTCTCTGGATGAGAATTGTTGATGTGGCTATACCTGCGGCAGCGGCATTAATTGCGATTTTCTCAGTAGCATCATTTAAGATAACTGAAGAAAGATCATATGAGATAAGAGCAGAGCTTGAGAAAAGACGAACAAAAACTGAAGCCAAACCAGTTGTTCCGGCTTAAAAAAATTAAAACTGACGTCATGGACCATTCCATGACGTTGGATGCTAAGTTTTTCTGTCAACGAATGCCTGTCCGCCGTACTTTGTACTAAGGAAGACGGGGTCGTTGACAGCAATGTGAAAATTAAAAAAGCATTCGGAGACATTAAATAAAATGAAATCATTCAGTAAATGTTTTACCGGAATTATTATTTGCCTGATGTTTATAATCGGGTGTCAGGATGTAGCAGATGAATTAGCAGGAAAAAAGCCGGATGATGCTAAGACTCTTGATATAACTTTCGTAGCAAAAAGCTCAAGTAACCCGGTATTTCTCTCTGCAAGAGTTGGAGCGGAAGCAGCTGCAAAAGATTTATCAGAAAAGCACAGCATGTATGATGTACAATTACATTGGCGAACACCAGTTGATGAAGACCCAAATGAACAAGCTCAGAAGATTATGAATGCCGTAAGTGACGGCACACATGCAATCATTGTATCATGTTCGGATGACAGTATTTTAACTTCTGCAATCAATGAGGCTGTCAACAAAGGTGTTGAAGTAATGACTTTTGATAGTGATGCACCAAATTCAAAAAGATTTGCTTTTTACGGTCCTAACGACGAAAAGATTGGCGAGAGTGTCATGAACGAACTTGCCGGGCTAATTGGGGAAAGTGGCCAAGTTGCAATTCTTGGCGGGAATCAAAATGCGCCGAATTTACAGAAGCGAATGAAAGGAATCCGTGAAGCCGCAAAGAAATATAATAACATTGAAATAGTTGGCGAGTTCTATCATGCTGAAAACGCTGAAGATGCCGCTGAAATTGTTTTAAAAATAAACGCGGAATATCCTAATCTTAAAGGCTGGGCAATGGTTGGAGGATGGCCGTTTTTCAGCGAAACTCTTATGGATAAAATGGAACCCAACGAAATTAAAATTGTTGCGGTTGATGCCCTTCCGGTTCAATTACCATATTTGGAAAAAGGTATTGTAGATGTACTGTTTGGTCAGCCAACTTTTAGATGGGGTAAAGTTACTGTAGAAAAAGTTGTAGATAAAATTTATTACGAAGAAGAAGTGCCAGTTAACAACGAGATGAAACTGATAAGAGTTTCGATAGAAAACATGGGAGGCTGGTCTCGTCAATTAAGAGCTTGGGGATACGAAGGAATTCCTGATAAATATCTTATAATGTAATAAACCTATCTACAAAAGTTTTTTTAACGACAATGAAATAAGTTGTATGAATTTTTAGAGGAGGCAATTATATGTCACTGCCATTGATTGAATTTAAACATATTCTTTACACAACTGATTTTTCTGAAAATACTCAGGATGTTTGTGCTTATGCTGCAAGTATTTCTAAACAATATAATGCTAAACTAACTTTGCTGCACGTTGTTCAGGATGAGCTGCTTGATCTTATGATTTTTGACGTCGGGATTGAAAGAGCAAAAGGTGTTCAAAATAGGTTTACAATAATGAAAGAACATTTTCAAGATATGAAAGATAAAGTTATAAAGATCATTGAAGAGGAATATTGTTGGGATGAAATTAACAGGGAAGATATAATCGTTGAAAAAGGTAATCCTGTTAAAACAATTTTACGAGTTGCTGAAGAAAAGAATTGCGACTTAATTGTAATGGGAGTTAAAGGAAGAAGTACTTTGGAAGATGCTACAATGGGTGACACAGTTCGGCGTGTATTGCACAGATCAAATCTTCCGGTTTTGGTAATAGATAATACAAGTAAAAGTAAAAATAAGAGGAAATAATGTCTCGTATTAATCAACCTTTCACGCTTTCCGGTGTTGATTTTTCAAGTAAATCCAGAGAAGAAATGAATGAGATTTTTCTAAAAATATTAAAAGACGGAATTCATGGAATTTCATTCAGTGCTTATCTTGAAGGTCAGCAGCCGGGTTCAATAATAAGTGATGAGCAAATCAAAAACAGAATGGAAATTATTCAGCCGTATGTAAAGTGGGTTAGATCATTCTCATGTACAGATGGAAATGAGAATATTCCGAAAATAGCTCATGAACATGGTTTGAAAACTTTAGTTGGTGCCTGGCTTGGAACCGACGAAGAAAAAAATGAAAAAGAAATAAATGCTGTAATTGAAGTAGCGCAAAAAGGATATGCTGATATTATCGCTATCGGTAACGAGGTTTTACTCCGAGGAGATTTAACGGAAGATCAAATCATAGAAAAAATGCAAAGAGTAAAAAGAACTATAACTAATATTCCTGTAGGCTACGTTGATGCATATTTTCAGTTTTCTGCTCATCCAAGAATTACTGAAGTATGTGATGTAATATTAGCTAATTGTTATCCATTTTGGGAGGGCTATTCGTTTGAACATTCTCTTCTTTATATGAAAGAAATGTATCGCCAAACTGTACGGGCTGCTTCAGGCAAAAAAGTAATTATCAGTGAGACAGGCTGGCCGAATAAAGGTACACCTGACAGAGCTGCTGTGCCCTCTTACGAAAATGCAGTAAAATATTTTATCAATACTTTTGCTTGGGCAGCAGAAGATAATATTGACATCTTCTATTTTTCAAGCTTTGATGAAACTTGGAAAATTGAAGCAGAAGGAGATGTCGGAGCATATTGGGGTCTTTGGGATAAAGACGGAAATTTAAAATATTGTTGAGGTCATTAAATATAATAACCTCTTGATTGGAGGTCTTAAAATGGAAAAAAATATTTATCTATTAACATTCATAATAATTATAACTGCTATGTTCGCAATTGGTTCAGCATGTACAAACAAAGAAGATACATCACAAGATTCCAAGTTGAAGTCTACTCTTGAAATATTTATAACCTCTGAAAGTGGTGATAAAATTGCATCGCAAGAGAATGTAGAATTCAAAGAAGGTAAAGCCGATAAAAATGTTATTGAAATAAAGCCTGATATAACAAAACAAACTATGGATGGCATTGGAACTTCTTTTACAGAATCTTCAGCGTTTGTCTTAGCGCACCTTGAAAAAGAAAAACGAAAAGAAGTAATGGAAAATATTTTCGGTGAAAAAGGGGCTAACTTTTCATTGACTCGAACACATATCGGATCTTGTGATTTTTGTGTTGAGGGAAAATATTCCTACGTTGACAAAAAGGGTGATACAGACTTGAGAAGTTTTAGTATTCAACCTGATAAAGAAGGATTTGATCCGGCTAAATACAAAGGCATCAAAGATGCAAAATATGATTTGCTGCCCATGATTAAAGAAGCACTGGAAATAAAAAATAATCAGAAGGATAAAGAGTTACGAATAATTTCTTCTGCATGGACTGCCCCGTGGTGGATGAAAGATATTGAAGATTGGTATATCAAAGGTACTCCGGAAAATAATCACCAGGGCACAGGTGGTTCACTAAAAAAAGAATACGAATCTACTTATGCAGATTACATTATAAAATACCTTGATGCTTATCAAACCGAAGGTGTAAACATTTGGGGATTAACCCCTGTCAATGAACCCCACGGCAATAACGGACAATGGGAAAGCATGCACTTTACACCTGAATCACAAAACGATTTTGTCAAAAAGTATCTGGGCCCAAAGTTAAAATCAAGCCAACATGCTGATGCTAAATTATTAATTTACGATCAAAATAGGGATGGAGTTGAACATTGGACTGATGTAATATTTGGGGATAAAGAAACAGCGCCTTATGTATCCGGCGTTGCTGTTCATTGGTACGAAAGTACATTCAAAGTTTATGAAGAAGTATTTGATAAAGTAAAAGAAAAATTCCCAGGGTTTGCTATTATTCATACCGAGGGGTGTATTGATGATTTAGGCAAAAAAGCTCCGGATGGAATTACAGATCCCGAAAATTTCAAGGAAACAGATTGGTTTAATAACGATTCTTTCTGGTGGAATGATAATGCAACCGATTGGGGTTATTCTGCAACCTGGCAAGGGGTAAAATCTGAAGATCATCCTATTTATACGCCTGTTCACCGTTATGCAAGAAACATTATTGTCAGCATAGATCACTGGCTACAAGGGTGGATTGATTGGAATATTATTTTAGATCAAAACGGCGGTCCAAATCATGTTGGTAATTTTTGCGGTGCACCGATAATGATTGATACAAATACAAGGTCTGTTTATTATACTCCAATCTATTACGTACTTGCGCAGTTCAGTAAAACCATTCGTCCTGGAGATAAAGCAGTACAAACAAATAAAACTACAGTAGGCTTGGAAGATGATGCGTTGCATGCGTGTGCAACAATTAATTCTGAAAACATATTAAGCGTACAATTACTTAATACAACTAAAGAACCAATAAACTACAATATACAAATTGGAAATCAGTTTGCGGAAGTTTTGATAAAAGCTAATTCTATTCAAACAGTGCGTGTTCAATTATAAACAACAACTATTTTTTATGAATAAAAGACCTTATATAACTTTGCTTCTTTTGATGTTTGCTACATTGGCAAACGTCGTCTATTGTCATAAAAAAAACAAGAAAGACTATGAGACTGAAAACCATAATTATGAAAACAAATTTTTCACTTTGGATTTTGAAAACGAAAATTATGAAATGTCTGATGTAGAGGAACAGTTTTTCACTACGTTTCCCCATGATGACCCTACCGGTGGCAATATTGTTTATGATAGGGTAAAATGGGTAAATCAGGATATGATCAAACTCAACAATGGAGAAGGATTATATGCTTACATAAAATACAGAGACGACAGCACATTCTTTGATTCTTTTAGATTTACTACAAAAGCTTATTTTAATTTGAATGAAGATGTAAAGAAAATTCTTTTTGTTTTTAAAGGAAGACTGCCATCTGCAAAAGGCGTTTGGCCTGCATGGTGGTTGAATGGAAGTAGACAAGATGAATGGCTTTACAAAGGTCTCAATGGCATTGTTACTGATGATGTACTTGATAATTACTCTGGTAAAGGTCAATTCTATAATACTCCAAGTGCAGTAAATTCAACTGACTGGCCAAGCGGTGGCGAGATTGATATTATCGAAACAATTAACGGCGATAATATAATTCACAACACAATTCATACTTGCCCGCAAATGTGTGATTCAGAGTGGAATGACGATGGTAAAATAATAAATTGTGCAAATGCTATAGAGGGTGATCCTAATTCGGGGTGCAGCGGCAAAGCTTACGAAACTGAAGCGCCTGAAGGTACATTCGCTTGTGTAATAACCAATAACACTATTTGGTTTTATTATTGGGAGTCAGGAAAAGAAGTGAGATACGAAGGCGGACCTCTTAGCAATTCGCCGAACCCGGAATTGTGGAAGAATGGTAGCCTTAAGAATACAGTAAAATTATTTGAAACTGATGCTGAATGTTGTAATGCATTGCATAAAGATTGGCAATGCGAAAGTTGTGAAGGAAGTAATGAATGCTCATTTAAAAATATGAAGATGATATTCAATATTACTCTGTGCGGACTTTGGGCAGGTAACAAGTTCGATGATACAGAAAACTCATTAAATAATTGCATGGATTATATTATCGGGAAAGGGAAGGGTGCTATAGATAATCAGTTTATAAAAATTGAGTATGTATCTGTAAAGAAATTATAACTAGAAATAAAAATCAAAATATGGAGTTATGAAAAACTTAATAACAATAGCATGTTTTTCAATTTTGTTAATAGTATTAGTTGTTTCTTGTAAGCAGGAAACACCTCGATCAAATTCAGAAACTCATCAAAGACAATCTATGAATGAATTAAAACATAAAATAGATAGCAAAGAAAATTTTTTAAGACAGAATCCTTTTGTAACAAGAGAATTTAGTCCATACTTAAATGGTGAATGGATTGGTAATGCAGTGTCATACGGTCCCTTCAGGAAAGGACAAGCCCCTGGAGAAATAGGGCCAAGCGAGGATGAAATTCTTGAAGACCTATTAATAATTTCAAAGTATTGGAATTTAATAAGGGTATATAATTCCGATCCGGATACTGAAAATATTCTCTCAGTAATTCAAAAGAATAATATACCGATTAAAGTGATGCTCGGTGTCTGGCTGGAGAATGAACAAGATAAGCCGGAAAAAAATCAGCTTAATGTAACAAACGTACTTAAAGGAATAGAATTAGCAAACAAATATGAAGATCAAATATCTGCTGTTAGTGTAGGCAACGAAACACAAGTCTTTTGGTCTTGGCATAAAATGAATATAGAAAACTTGATACGCTATATACGCATTGTAAGAAACAATGTTAATGTTCCTGTTACTACTGCTGATGATTATAATTTCTGGAATAAGCCCGAAAGTAAAGCAGTTACCGAAGAGGTTGACTTGATAGTTACTCACATATATCCACTTTGGAACGGTAAGACTCTTGATACAGCAAATGAATGGATGGAAGAGACTTACATTGAAATTCAAAATCACCATCCCGAAAAATATATAGCGATTGGTGAGACCGGATGGGCAACTACTTACAATCCAGAAAAAGATGGACCCGGCGAGCAAGGTTCTCTCATTAAGGGAGAAGTCAGTCTTAAAGCACAGGAAAGATATTTGATAGGTTTGAATGAGTGGATAAATGAAAACAAGGTAACTACTTTTCTATTTGAGGCATTTGATGAGCCTTGGAAAGGTGGTGGTGAAAGCACAGGTCCCGATGAAGTGGAAAAACACTGGGGAGTATTTTATGAAGACCGCACACCCAAAGAATCTTTTACCGGATTCTTAAAACAAACTCAAAATAAATAATTTATAAAACCTAATTTTCCTGTAATAATTCAATAGAGAAACATATGAAAAAGAATTTTAGATTTGTTGGAAATCAGAAGTTGCAAGTAAATGATGAAAATGTGAATGGTGAATATGTAAAAATAAACGGGGAAACTTTTTATAAGATTTCAAATTATGATAAAATGGATCCGTTCTTCATGAGTATTGTAAGCAGCTCGGATCATTGGATGTTCATTTCGAGTAACGGAGGTTTAACTGCCGGAAGAAAAAATCCTGATAATGCTTTGTTTCCATATTACACAGACGATATAATTCATACTTGTCACGAAAATACAGGCAGCAAAACAATTATATTGATTGAAGTTGATGAAACTGAATATTTGTGGGAACCATTCTCCGATTATTATAAATATTTATACAAAACAAAAAGGAATCTTTACAAAAATGTAGCCGGAAATAAAATAATTTTTGAGGAAGACAACCTCGATTTAGGGTTAACATTTTCGTACTCGTGGTTAAATAGTGAACATTTTGGGTTTGTTAAAAAATCAAAATTAATAAATACAAGCGCTAAGGATGTAAAAATTAATTTGTTGGATGGAATTCAAAACATTCTTTCTGCCGGAGTTTATCAACAGTTTCAAACAGAGTATAGCACACTTGCTGATGGCTACAAGAAAAATGAATTACTTGAAGAATATGGTTTGGGGATATATTCTTTAAGCTCATTACCTTCGGACAAAGCAGAACCAAGCGAATCATTAAATGCAACTGTTGTGTGGTCAACTGGAATTAGAGTAGTCAAATATCTTTTGTCATCATTGCAGTTAAATAATTATCGAGCTGGTAAGGAACTGATCAACGAAAGTGATATAAAAGGAAATAGAGGTTCCTACTTTATTAACTGCGATTTTCTTTTAACTCATCAAAAAGAATGGCTGATAGTATCCGAAATCAATCAAGACATAACCGACATTGTTGAGCTCGAAGAATTATTTAAAAGTGAAAAGAATATTCAAAACATTGTTGAAAAGAATATTAATGACGGGTCCGCAGAACTTATAAAAATTATTGCCTCTGCAGACGGGAATCAACTTACAAATAATAAGCTGGTTTCTTCAAGACATTTTTCCAATGTTCTATTTAATACGATGCGTGGGGGAATTTTTAGTCATTCATATTTAATAGACATAAATGATTTTATCAAATTTGTAAAACAAACAAATAAACTGATTTCAAAAAGACAAAAAAAATTCCTTAATAAAATAGAAAGTAAGATTTTATATTTCGATTTGATTGAAGAAGTTAAGAATCAAAATGACAATGAGTTTACGAAGCTAGTATACGAATACCTTCCTTTGACTTTCAGTAGAAGACATGGCGACTCGAGCCGGCCGTGGAATAGATTCTCAATAAATGTCAAAGATGATAAAGGTGAAAAGATTCTTGACTACGAAGGCAACTGGCGTGACATATTCCAGAACTGGGAAGCTTTAACATTCTCCTATCCCGGTTATATCGAGTCGATGATAGTTAAATTCTTAAATGCTTCCACAGCTGATGGCTATAATCCGTATCGTGTTACCAGGGATGGAATCGATTGGGAAGTGCCTGAACCTGATATGCCATGGGCAAATATAGGTTATTGGGGAGATCAC
>CAJHYN010000530.1_pt1 | contig 18380 bp, 17 predicted proteins | sample 9198641 | NCBI WGS metagenome assembly CAJHYN01 (sample SAMEA7708370, study PRJEB35096) | sediment metagenome | biome: marine neritic benthic zone biome [ENVO:01000025]; feature: sediment [ENVO:00002007]; material: shallow marine sediment [ENVO:03000034] sea grass bed [ENVO_01000059] ... | reverse complement strand
CCCTTTTTTATTAAATCTTTTTGCTTCTATTGATCTGTATATAGGAAGTAATTGATTATAAAGTATATTAAATTTCTCTACTGTTATGCCGGTAAGGCTTCTAAATACTTTTGGCTGTCTTTTTAAGTAAGTTGCTCGGCTTTTTTTCATCTCTTTGATCTGGGTATTGTTGTTTTCAATATAACATTTGGTTCTCTTTTTAAACAGTGTTTATTTCGCAGTAACTCTAATATTTTGACATTTGGTATTTTTTTAATATCATTAATATTAAGTTATTCAGCCATTCAACAAGACAGTTTCAGATAAGATAAATTTTACTTATTTAATTATTACAACAGGAGTGATAATGAAGAAAAATTTTGTTTATTCAATCTTAATTATAACTTTAAGTATAGTTTCTGTTTTCGGTAAGCAGATACCGAGAAATTCGGAATCGAATAATAAGACGCCGAACGATTCACAACAAAAATTCACTATAAAAATTGAACAATTAACCAACAAAGTAAATGCGCCTGCCCTTCAATCATTTGTGCATGCAAAATTTCATGATAAGGAGAGTGGCGATAATTGGTTATTATTTGCTGGGCGTACAAACCGTACAAACACCAATAACCGTATTGATTCTTCCCTTGGGGGTTTACATCAGGCAGTCAAATATAAGAAAGGTCAAACCTCTGATGTGGCCGACACAAATACCAATAATGATTACGCATATTTTTCATTCCCATTTGAATCATTCAATAAAAATCTTTATGTCTATAATGTAGATTCGGATAGGGTTTGGGAAGTTAATGTGCAAGGACTTCTTAAATATATCGAAAAGCGCTTACCAAAATTTAACTTACGATCACCTTCATTCATTAACACGAACGCATTAGCCAGGCAGTATGGTCAAGAATTATATGTTGCAGGTGGTTATGGACCCAAAACTCTGAACAAACCAAAAATTGGAGATACTATCACTTATGATACTAAAAGCAGCTTCTTAAAAATTAATGTGCCTTGTATGATAAAATGTATTAAGAACAAGAATTTCTCATGCCTTGTACTGAATAAAAATGTTCAATATGGTTCTGATTCTTTAATCACAAGTACGGGCGGCGAATTAATTAAAATAAATGACACTTTTTATATTGTTGGGGGTCAACATTATTGGGAAAAAGATTCATTAACAACTAGCCGATCTGATTCGGTTTTAGGTTTTCGAAGGTTCATCTATCTCACTAGTGTTGTTCCCTTCACTATTCACAATAAAACATTGCCCTTTTTATTAAGAATAGATGTTAATAAAGATTCAATAATAACTGATGTTTCTCCTCTCGATAGGTTAAATACTAAATACGCTGACACTTCCAGTGCATTTCGCAGACGTGATGTAGTGGTAGCCCCCACATTCATAAAGAATACATATACAAATGCATTTGTTTTTCACGGAGGAGTATTCAAACCAGATACGTCTAAAGACCCAGGTATAGGTCCTTTCAAAGCCTGGGATGATGCATTGTTCATACATCCCACGTTTAAGAATAAAATGGGTAAAAAGTATACATTTTCAAAGGATACATTATTATATGGAAGTCACAATGTATATTCCTGTGCCAATTTCGTTGGGTACGATAACGATAGTAATAATGTACATACATTTCTTATGGGAGGTATTGGAGACGGTAAACCCAATTATTGGGTTTCGGGATTTACACACAGTGTAACTCAAACCATACAACCGCTTGATGCTCCTCAAAAAATTAAGGCCTTTTTTGATGAAGAGGGCTTTTTAATAGAAGATTTGCCAAAATATTATGGGACTGAATCTGCCTTTATCTATAAAACAGACCCAAGGTTAAAGTTTATGAAAAATAATGAAGAAATACTTGATTTTAATGCTACCCTGCCTAATGCTAGAGATTCAATCGAGATTGGATATATTTATGGCGGTATCGAAGCAGATATTCCTAACCCTGGCGGTTACATGGGCGGACAAACAAGGGCTACCAATAAAATATTTAAAGTAACTTTACATAAAAATAGATAATATTGCACATGCCGGAGAAAATCTCTCCGGCTTTACAATTTTATTACCTTCGGAATTAATATTACAAACCTCGATAACAGCCTTACTAATCACATCTGTACAGTTTCTTAGCAAGATGTTTTTGAATTTGCAATCAGTACAAAATGTATATACTTTTGTAAAGATGAGAAATATTATAATTCCATTACAAAGCATTATCAACCATAAAAAATTGGCGCGGTTGTCATAATCCCGTGAATATAATTTTTTAACTGCCGGCCAATATGAATTATAATCAAAAATATTCCAATAAACATTAATCCATCATAAAGGAGTGAAAATGAAATTAGGCACTTTCTCAGTTAGTCTTGAGGTAAAAGATATAAATGCTTCAAAAGAATTTTATGAAAAACTTGGCTTTACTATTTTTGGCGGAGATATTGCTCAAAACTGGCTGATAATGAAAAATGAAAACTGCACAATTGGATTATTTCAAGGAATGTTTGATAAAAACATTTGACATTTAATCCGGGTTGGGACGAAAATGCAAATACACTCGATTCGTTTACAGAAGTTAGATATCTTCAAAAAGAACTAAAAAGCAAAGGCGTAAAACTTGAAACAGAAGCTGATGAAAGTACAACCGGCCCGGCAAGTTTTGTTATTGTTGACCCGGATGGTAATCCTATTCTAATTGATCAGCATGTTTAACAGTTCTCTTAAAAATCATATTAAACCTTCAAGGTTTCTAAAACCTTGAAGGTTTTGCAACAAAGGAAGAAAATGATCAAAAAAAACATAAACGAATTTGAAAAAGAAAAAGTAGGTGCAGGCAAAAATACTTACAAACAAGTTTTAATCGGAGATGATGTTGCACCGAATTTTGCAATGCGCAGATTCATAATAGAACCGGGCGGTGAAATGCCGTTTCATAAAAACTCAGTTGAACACGAGCAATTAGTAATCAATGGAAAAGCAGAAGTAAAGATCGGCGATGAAATTTTAGAGGTGAAAAAAGATGATATAGTTTACATACAAGCCGGAGTACCTCATTACTATAAAACAATCGGTAATGAACCGTTTGAATTTATTTGTGTTGTACCAATCAAAGAAGATAAAATAGAGATAGTGAAATAACATAAAATCCTTTAGCAGGTAAGCCTCCGAAAATACTCAGTAAACTTGTAGATCTCTTTAATTATTATATTCAGAACGGATTATCAGGCAAACTGATTGCAAGTTTATTGTCGTTTATTAATTTGTCAAAGTTAATCAAAGAAAGTCCATAGCCGGCTGTACCATAGAAGTAACCCGTAAATTGAGCGAGTTTACCTTCATCAGGAAAAAAAGCGTATCTTTCAGTTTCCCAATAGAATTTGTTTTCATCTTGCGTACCTTTTTTAATTAAATCGTCAATCAATACTTTAGCAAAATTCAGATTCTCTTCTTTTCTATTTATGTAATATAGATCCATGAAATAATCGGCAACCGAAGCGGCACCAAATCTTTTGTCTCTGTAGAAATCTTCTTCACCGAATTTGGGATCACTCGGTAATCCGGGTAAACCGGTTTGTTTCAAGCCTTCTGCTACTTTCTGTAACGTTTCAAAATATTTATCGTCATTTGTTACTTGCCAAAGCTTGTAATAAAATCTTGCCGAGCCTGCTCCTCCGTGTGCCCAGCCAATGTCGTATTGACCCAGCCATTGTTCAAGCGGAAATCCATAAGGGATTAAAAATGAGTTATTACTTGTATCTGCAATTGACTCTAAATAGTTGTAAGCATTTATAGCAGTATTTAAATAAAGAGAATCTTTCGTTATCTCAAAGAGTTCTGCAAAAAAATATCCAACTCCCGCATTGCCGTGAGAAAAGTTAGGCAAAATAAAATCCTTATCTTCGCGGAATTTCCAAATCCAGCCGCTATTACTTTTGTCTGCTCTGTCAATTAATTCTGTGGCAATCTTTTTAACAAACTCCAAAATAGAAGTGATCTTTGAAAATTTATAGTAATCCAATAAATACAAAGCTGTTCCTGTGCTTCCGAAAAGTATATCATTGTATTTACCGTAATGAATTGTATTATTTTCAGTAGCTGCTATTTCTTCAAGTAAGTATATGATTTGTTTCTCTCCATCTAAATATTTTATATCTGTAGTGAATTCATATAATTTTCTTAAAGTAAAACCAACACCCGACAATCCACCATAAAATGTGTGCGGATTTCTTAAAGAATCTACAGCCGCTTTATTCTTAGGAACAATTGAGAGTAGGTACTCTCCGCCTATTGTAGCTTGTTCTAAATATCTCTCATTGTTTGTAGAATTGTATAATTCAAGAAAAAAGATCACCTTTCCGGAAACTCCGGTAGACACACTGAAGGTAACAGCTTCGGGTTTTAAGTTATCATCCGGCCAGATGTTTTCGGGATTATTAGCCGCAGTAGAGATTATCCATTCTCCAGCATCTATTGCGTAATTAAGATATTCTCTCTTCCCGGTACTGCGATCGTAGGCTACTTCTTTTTGAGAACAATTTACTAGTAATGTTAAAACAAAAAAAAGAGGTGCCGATTTGATGTAATTCATTTTCCCCCCATTTATTAAAAATGAATCACGAAAATATTCTATTTACAAAGGAAATCGACCTAACTAATTATTTGACACATTAATTTCAGAATTAATGAACTCGGAAGGGGTAATTCCTGTGTGTTTTTTAAATGCGCGGTTAAATGAGCTTTTACTGTTAAAGCCTGATTCATAAGCTATATGCAGAAATGTATATTTTTCAACTCCATCAGATTTTAAAATCTCTTTAGCTTTTTCGATTCTAAATTTGTTAATGTAGTCATAAAAGCTGCAACCAAGCTTTAAATTTAATGTCTGCGAAATGCTGTGTTGGCTTACATTAAGTTTATCTGAAAAATCCTTCAGTTTGATATTATTATTCAAATACAATTGTTCATTAATGGTAATACTTTGAAGAATAGATTCTATCCTTTCCATTTCTTCGTCTGTTAATTTGGAAGATTTATATTTATCAAGTTCTCTTTTAAATTGGGGAAATAATCTTTCGGGATATTTGATTGCAGCAAACGCAATTGAGTAATTGATAATTACTGTGATTAAAAGTCTAATATTTTTTAATAAATGTCCACCCGTTTTACCCAGGTAATTCATAATCAAGAAAAACACATCATAAATTTGCAGCAACGATACAGCAATAAAAAAAGTTTTCAACAGAACTAGTTGATTTTTGCGCGTTTCTTTTGAACCGTTTAATTCAACTATTTTATAATTATTGATTAATACCCAGATATAAATTAAATAGACTATTGTTTGCACTCTGAGTAAAGCCGGCATCAATAAATTGTAAATAGTTGTTTCACCTTTTGGAGTAAAGTTATCTATATAACCTACTTTTGTTGCCCAAGAAGCAAATATATATTCACCATTTACCACCATATAAGTTATGAACGGAATTAAATGAAGCAAATCCGCTATTGATAACTTTACATTTTCATACAGGGAAGATTTTATATAAAAATACAAAACGGGCGCCCACAAATACCACAAGCCGTAAGAAAGAAAAAGGTAATGCGGAAATACCCTGTAAAAATCAATATGTGTTAAAAATCTCTCGGTTAAAACAGAAGTTATTATTAGAATCAAAAAGGCGAGGAGCCTATTAGAAAAACGGCTCCCCTTCTTTTGAAAGATTAAAACAAAAATAAGAAGTAAACCCTGCAATGCTGCAGCACCAAAAATGAAATACCATAAATCTATTTGCGTATTCAAAATGAATTTTTTTTATCTCCAAGAAACTAAAATTACCGAAGCAACCAAAACAAAAACTAAATGGAAGAATACATTTATAATTAATAGCTTAGTTGGTTTTCCTTCAAATAAATTATTAATAAAAAATGTAGCAGCAGTAAAGCCAAGCCATGCCAAGAATGCTAACCTTAGTCCCTCTCCGATTGTTCCGGCATCTACATAAGCGAGCAATCTTGCTACAACGTATGCTTCGACAATATGTCCAAGAAACGAAAGTCCGTAAGTTTTTGCAGGATTAAAATCCTTTTTAATTTCTTCTTCGGTTTTGCCTACAGCGGCCATCCATGCTTTACCGAAAAGCGGCCCATACCAGATGCCCCCAATAATAAAAGCCGTTACAGCAGAAACTAAAACTGCCAGATAGTTTATATCAGCATATCCCATAAATCCCTCCTTTAATTTATGATTGTGAAGTTAATTATGCTAAACTTTCTTACTCTAGTCATTCTCTTAATCTTAATCAAAAAACAGAGTAAGAATAAGAGTACGATTAAGATTAAGAAAAAATTAATCGTGATACATTTTTACAACTGGATTTCCATTATCTAAAACATAACCGCGAAACATTCCTTTCGAATTAAAAGGCATTGTTACATTACCGTATTTGTCTATAGCAATTACGCCGCCCTGGCCACCAAGGTCTTCAAGTTTTCCATTAATTACGCTGTCCGCGGCTTCTTCCAAACTTAAACCCGCATATTCGATTAAATCAGAAATATCTTTTGAAACAGAAAGGCGTATAAAATATTCTCCGTGCCCGGTAGCTGAAACACCGCAAGTATTGTTGTTGGCATAAGTACCTGCACCGATAATAGGAACATCTCCAACTCTACCGTATTTTTTATTTGTCATCCCGCCGGTTGAAGTTGCTGCAGCAATGTTCCCGTTTTTATCCAAAGCAACACAGCCAACAGTACCGTACTTCTCTTCGTTCATTTCTTTTCGCTCAGTAGCTTTTATTCTTTGCAATGATTGCCATCTCCGTTCGGTATAAAAATATTTTGGATTGACAAACTCAAAACCGTTTTGTTCGGCAAAAATTTCCGCACCGTCTCCAACCATCATAACGTGTTCGGATTTTTCCATTACTGCTCTTGCAAGGCTTATCGGGTTTTTAATTTTTGTTAGCCTTGCTACTGAACCCACATTCAATGTTTTACCATCCATTATCGAAGCATCTAATTCATTTATCTCATTTGCAGTGAACACTGCTCCTTTTCCGGCATTGAATAACGGCGAGTCTTCTAAGATACTTACGACTCTTTCAACAACATCCAAACTGCTGTTTCCGTTATTTAATAAATCGTAGCCGACTTTTAGAGCTTCGGTAAGCTTAGTAACAAATGCTTTTTCCTGCTCGGCCGTATACCTTTCTTTCACAATCGCACCAGCCCCTCCATGAATAACAAGCGCGAAGTCCGTTACTTTTTCGGGTTTGGTCTCTACTTCAACTTTGCATGAAACTATTAAAGAGATTAATAATAATATTCCTATGAAATTTTTAATCATTCTATTCTCCTTTATAAGGAACGCCGTTAATAATCCAATCTGGAGCGGGAGTACCTTTTAAGTGGTAATCCATGTACTCTTTCATTTTAATTGAGTAATCAAGCTTGTTTGGATATTTGCCAAGCCAGTGTGGCTCGCCTTTGTAATGTAAAAAGATAACATCCTTTCCGAGTCTGCGTAACGCAAGATAATATTCAATACCTTGATACCATGGTACAGCTTCATCTTCATCTCCGTGCTGAATTAATATCGGAGTATTAATTTTGTCCGCAAAAAATACAGGCGAATTTTCAATGTATCTCTCAGGGTATTCCCAAAGGCTTCCGCCAATACGGCTTTGGGTTTTTTCATACTGGAATTGTCTTGCTAAGCCACTGCCCCAGCGAATGCCGCTGTATGCGCTTGTCATATTTGAAACAACAGCCCCGGCAACGGCGCACTTGAAGATATCCGTTTGAGTAACAACAAATGCTGTTTGATAACCGCTCCATGAATGCCCGTGCAAGCCTATTGCATCCGGATCGGCTATGCCCAGTTCAATTAACTTTTGTACACCCGGCACTAATGATTTCGTGGCAGAGTAACCGGGCCTACCGATTTCAAATTTGATATCAGGGTAGAAAACAACATAATCATCACCAAGAAATACTGGAATGTTAGGCCTGTGGTTAACAACTACATCAGGAAACTCATACATACGAGGACTGAAGAATCTATAGTAGTAAATAAACACAGGGTAACGTTTGTTCGGGTCGTAATTATCCGGTTTGAATACTACACCCTGTATCGGAACACCATCAATATTGAGCCATTCGATTAACTCAGGTTTTCCCCATTTAAATTTTTCAACTTGCTCCTGGAAGTTGGTGAGCTTTTTAACATCAGTAAATTCTTCACCTTTCAACCAAAGATCTGGAAATAGATCAAATGATTCTTTTGTAAATAGAGTTTTATCTGCTTTTTCAGCTTTAGCAATTAGTGTTACAATTTTATTTTTTTCAATATGCTTTGAAAGTTTTTTGCTTTTTAGATTGAGCGAATAAAGAGCTGTAAACTTTTTCATATCATGGTAAGCTGATAGCAAAACAGTTTTGTCATTTTCGAAGTACTTTTTGTTTTTATCCAGCTTTTTAATTCTAAACTGGTATTTATTTTCCCTTCCGAAACCGTTTGTTAAGTTTTCAGCAATTCCATCTTTAGAATTAAATTTCCAGATATCAAATTTGTCATAAATTAGTAATGCTTTATCTTTGTCAATCCAACCCCCGAACCCATAACTATAAGCTTCAATCGGTCGGTCGTGATCTTCATTGGAAAATTGAACATCAAGTTTTTCAGTTAGATTTGTAGTTTTATTTTTTTCGATATCGAATAAATACCAATGAGGCAATTTGTAATAGAGCAAATACTTCCCGGTTGGGGAGATACGCCCGTTTTCTCTTTGTTCTACTGCTGCTTCAATTCTTTTCCCGGTTTTAAGGTTTATAACATAATTGTCATACTTTGTTGATTCCCATGTGCTTTCCCATAAATAAGGTACATTTGTATAAGCAAAAGCATAATCTGGATTGTCAGAATATCTTATGAACGGAACATCTTTATCGCAAAGCTGCACAATTGAATTGTCATCAAAATGATAAACGGCAGCAAAAGTTTGATCTTTTACATTTTTCCATTCTTTGATTTCATTTGTTTTTATTCGCGGATCTTTCCAATGCCATACGTTTCCTTCAATATCTTCAAGTATTCTATCAACATCGTATAATCCTGCTTCGGTTGTGTCTTTTTCTCTCTTTTCAACTTCGGGTTTATAACCAAAGAACAATCTTTCTCCGTCTTCTGTCCAATGGAGATTATTTTTTGCTGGAATCATCCACCCTTCTTTTGCGTCTTTAGATGAAGCTATTTTCTTAACCGATCCATTCCATAAATACAGATCAGCTTCACTTGTTTCTTCATCCTCATCCAAATATGATTTTACAAAAGCAAGCTTACCCGATTTATGCCACGTAAGATTAGTGTAATATGCTGCGGAATCTTTATCAACCGTTACTGTTTGATTTTCAGAAAGATCAAATAAATACAAGCCTTTACTTGAGTTTGTATCATTAACAGAATATGCAAAGTAGTTAGAAAGACTGTCGAAAGCAGTGTTAACGACCCACTGAATTGAATTATTCTTTTTGTTTTCCAAATTATATAAGTAAAGCAGCGAACCTAATTTTTTCTTTCTTGGTTTCTCTTTTGAAGTATCTTTTATTGTGTTTGAATAGTGTTTTAAAGAAAGCCATTTTGAATCTTCGCTGAAATCAAATTTCTTCACCTCTTCAAATAAAAGAGTATCGCCTGATTCAGTATTTAATAAAACGAAATTGCTTTTGTAATTTTTCTTCTTCTTTTCCTTATCTAAATAATCTTGTTCAATAATAAAACCAACCCATTTTTCATTTTCTGAAATTTTTGGCTTTGCGCCTCTTTCAAATTCATATTCAGTTTCGGTTTCTGTCGATTGAATAACTAAGTCTGCATTTCCTCTATCAGGCTTGGATTTATAGACTATCCAATTACCATAGGTGGAAATCGTCGGCTCATTGATCTGCCTGAATTGCATTGCATCAACAAAGGTCATTGGCTTTTTTTGCGAATAGATAAAGGGTGAAAAAAGTAAGAAAATAACATAACAATAAATTGCGGACAGTTTTAATTTCATATTAGTTTGGTTTCCTAATTTTTGTGGTGTGTCATATTTAAAAATTATTTGAAGTATTTTATAAAAGCAAATAAAAAGGTGTTCAATGAAAAGAATAAATATTCCCTCCGGTTCAAAATATGAAGATATTATCGGATTTTCCAGAGCCGTAAAAATCGAAAATATCATTGCCGTTGCCGGAACTGCGCCGATAAATGAAGACGGATCAACTTGCGGAATTAATGACCTCTATACTCAGACAAAAAGATGTTTCGAAATAACAAAGAAAGCAATTGAAGATGCAGGCGGAAATTTGAACAATGTTATCAGAACAAGAATAATGCTGACCAACATTAACGATTGGGAAATTGCAGCTAAAGTTCACGGTGAATTCTTTAAAGACATTAAACCGGTCTGTACATTTGTCGAAGTTAGCGGTTTTTGCAATAAAGAATGGTTTGTTGAAACAGAAGTAGATTGTGTGGTTGAGTAACTGCCAGTCACACTGCTACGGGCTCAACATGACTTCTCAAAAATTATAAAATAGTCGTTTGACTCAAAAACTCAGCAATCTTATCTTTATATGATCTGCCGGATTCGATACTATCACCGTTTTTGAGTATGAATTTGTACTTGTTGTTTTCGGTAATGTATCTAATTGTTTTGATACAATTCTTATTTACGATTAGCGAGCGGTGAATTCTTAAAAACTGTTCAGGATCAAGTTCGATTTCAAGTGCATTCATTGTGATTCTGTATAAAACCTTTTTTTCTTCTAAATTGAAATAAACGTAATTTCCTTCAGAAGAGATATAATAGATATCTTCCGCGTAAACCCTTTTAATTTTCCCGCTTTCTTTTATTTCAAATTTCTTTGTGTATTTTTCTGTTTCATTGTAATAATCTTTTAACATGCCGACAAGCTTGTTGTTGAATTCATTATTCTTCTTTAACTTGATAAATGCTTTTGCCCTGTCCGTAGCTTTATCAAACCTTTCACTGTCAAAAGGCTTGAGTAAATAATCAACTGCATTTACGTCAAATGCTTTGATTGCATATTGATCATATGCAGTGGCAAAAATGATTATCGGATTGTAAGAGATGTCTGCTTCGGTAACTACGGCAAACCCGTCAATATCCGGCATTTGAATATCAAGGAAAATTAAATCAGGTTTTTTATTGTTTATATCTTCAATTGCTTCATTCCCATTCTTGCACTCACCTATAATTGTTATATCATCGTGCGACTGAAGCAGTTTTATTATTCTAGCTCGTGCAAGCCTCTCGTCATCAACAATTAATGTTCTTACGGACATAAATAATTAACTCATTTTTAATGGAATTGATATTTTAACTGTTACTCCGTTTACCTCTCCGGGAATCAAATCGAATTTATAATTATCGCTATATAATTTTATTAACCTGTCACGTACATTTTTGATTCCAATCCCGGTACCGTTTTCCAAAATTGATTTGTCTTTCACACCTTTGCCGTCGTCTTTGACTACCAGCAACAACTTTTCTTCTTCTATCTTTGTGCAAACTTTTATAGTACATTGATCTGTTTTTTTTGAGAAGCCGTGTTTAATCGCATTTTCAACTATAGGCTGCAAAATTAAATTTGGAACCAATGCATCAATAGAATTTTCATCAATGTCATATTCTACTTTTAATCTATCCTGAAAACGAACTTCTTCAATATCAAGGTAGCTCCTGATATATTCTATCTCTTCTTTAACAGTTATTGTGTGCTTTTGGTTTTGCTCTAAAATACTGCGCAAAAGGAAGCCCAGCTTCGAAACCATTGTTTGAGCATACTGAATGTTTTCATCCATAAGCGATGAAATTGTGTGTAAGGTGTTAAATAAGAAGTGCGGATGCAGCTGCATCTTCAATGCATTTAACTGAGCATTATTTAATTCGTTTAACTTAGCCTGGTACTGTTTGTAATATTCAACTGCAATAAAAATTCCAACCAGCACAAAATAAACAAGCAGTCCAGAAAACAGGGTTGCAAATATTGAACTTAAAGAATGACCGGCAAATGGACTAAACCATTCCTCGCCTCTTAAATAATAAGAAACTGCCAGCAAGACAGATGACAAGACCCGATGAATTAAAGCTAAACCTAATCCAACTGATATGTGCTTTACAGTTTTTGCTAAATAGGAGCCGGTGCCGTACAAAATATCTTTTGCAATTTTAAACAAAATAGGTGTTGAAGCTACCCAGAGAAAATTTGCGATTAAATATCTTGAGAAATAAAACACCCAGTTAAAATTCCATTCCGGATTTTCTATAAATAAATATCCAATATAATTTTCAATTACGATTACAGTCGATATAACAACCGCAGCTATTGCAAAATAAATAATTGGTATTGGTAATTTCTGTTTTGCCTTCTTCAAATAACATCCTATTCTTTTCAGTAATATTAATAATAATTTTTCCTAATTCATAGAAGGCGACCAGGCAGGGCTCCAATCATATCCAGAATTGTTTATTATTCTTTTTAACCCGGTACCATCAACATTCACAATATAAATATCAGCATTGTTTCCTTTAACTTTATAGGCAAAAACAATTTTTGAATTATCCGGCGACCACGAAATCTGTGAGTCGTGGACACAGCTTTTTGCAATTCTCTTTTTGTTTTTCCCATTGCTGTTCATTGTAAAAATTCCATAATCCCCTTTGTGGTTGGAAACAAAAGCTATCTTTTTACCATCGGGTGAGTAAGTAGCCCACACTTCATTTGCTTTAGGATTTTTTGTAAGCTGCTTTTTGTTTGATCCGTCAACATTCATTGTCCATATCTCATAATGTTCATCTGCTTGATAAGAATATATTATCTTATTTCCATCCGGTGACCAATCCGGTGTTGCGATTTCATTTTTGTATTCTGTTAATTTTTTTAATTCACTGCCGTCTGTGTTAACAATAAAAATTGCAGGTACTCCGTTTCGAAAAGTTGTAAACAGTGCTTTCTTACCATCGGGTGATAGTTTAGCTTCCCATGTCGCAGCACTTTTTGACGTCGGTCTTCCGGTAACCCTAGTCTCTTTTTTAGTTTTCATATCTAAAAGAAATAATGCCATTCCGCCGTGATATTCGGGATCAGTAGTGTAAAGAAGTTTGTTTCGGTCTTTAGAAAATGAATTTGTTACATCAATGGGATTGTGTCCCGGTATCACATTGTTTGTTATTCTCCTTAAATCTGATCCGTCCGGTTTTACCGAATAAATGCTTCTCGAGCCATTTCTATTAGAGGTGAAATAAATCCTGGTTTTGCTTAAATCTTGAGAAAAGATTTCATTTGAAAAGGTAAGTGCCATTATACTAATAGCGATTAATAATTTTTTCATTTTTACTCCAATTTTATGAATGGCTGCTTGTAATTACTGCAAATTAGGGTTGTTATATAGGGGGTAACAATTTTACTAAAGTATGCAGTTTAATTACAAAACAGCCATTATTTTTTGAAAACAATTTAATTCATTCGACTCGTCAATTTTGATTTCCTCCCCTTTCAAAGTGATAAATTACATTTTTTGTGTCGTTTAAAATTTCCTCAATTCATAGAGCGATTAGAATAATTCAATTGTTATGATTAAATTTAATTCACCAAGAACCAATAATAATGGAATCTAAAATGACTAATGCTGCCAAAACTCTACTCATGCTTATATTTATTTTTGTTTCAATAAATGCCCAAACCGAAAAAGAATCTATCACATATCTTAAATCTAATCTTGAATTTCTTGCCTCGGATGAACTTGAAGGGAGGGAAGCAACAACAAGAGGTGAAAAAGTTGCATCGCTTTTTATTGCTCAAGAGCTGCAGAAATACGGTGTAAAGCCTTTTGGTGATGAAGGAACTTATTTCCAAAATTTTAATATGGCGGTTGGTTCTGTTGCTAAGAGCTCAATAGTCACTATCACCGGCAACAGTGGTGAAATAACCGGATTCACTTTCAAAGATGATTTCCTTTTTGCCAGTACTCCGTGGTACCCGGATAATTCGTTTACGGGTAAAGAATACGAAATGGTATTTGCAGGATACGGAATTATTTCAAACGAAGATGACTACAATGATTATAAAAATTTAGATGTAGCCGGAAAAATAGTAGTAGCATTAAACGGATCACCTTTAGAAAGTCAGAGTCATTTAAGATTTAGAAAAATGAGAGAGTTTAAAACAAATATTGCAGACTCACTTGGCGCAGCCGGATTAATTGTTGTCGTAAAAGAAGAATCTTATGGTTACTGGTCATTATTGCAAAGATACTTTACCGATAAGAATTATGATCTCGAATACGAGGTAAAAGAAAAGAAAGCGATTCCATTGATTTATTTCTCTAAGAACGCGTTAATAAGAATACTCGAGAAAGAAAAATATAACTATGAAAAAATGAATGAGTTTATGAACAAAAATAAAAAACCTGAATCATTTGTATTAAATCAGAAAATAAGATTGGATTTTACAACCGATTACGAAATAAAACCTGCAAGAAATGTGATCGGCATTTTAGAGGGTAGCAATACCAAACTTAAAAATGAATATGTCACTATTGGGGGACATTATGATCACGAGGGAATTAAAAAAGGGGAAGTCTATAACGGTGCTGACGACAACGGTTCCGGCATAGTTACAATTCTTGAGGTCGCGAGATTGCTTGCCGATAGAAAAGACAACGAGAGATCAATACTTTTCATTTTTCACACTGCAGAAGAGAAAGGGCTTGAAGGTGCACAGTACTTAGCAAACCATGCAGAATATATTGACGATGTGGTAGTTCATGTTAATATTGATATGGTTGGTAGAGAAGATGAAAATCAATTACATAACATCGGTTCGGGAAGATTAAGTACTGAGTTTTACGAAATAGTAAAAGAAGCAAATGAAGAATCGGTTAATTTTGAATTCGATTATAAATACGACAACCCCAAAGACCCTAACGATTTTTATAACCGCAGCGATCATGTTCATTACGCTAATAAAGGAATACCGATTGTTTTCTTTTTTGATGATATGAGACCTGACTATCACAAGCCGACGGACACAGTAGAAAAAATTAATTTCAATAAAATTTACAAGGTCACTAAATTGGTAGAAGAAATAGCACTAAAAGTTGCTAATTTAGACCATAGATTAAAAGTAGATTTACTAACTAATAAAAACTAAATAATCTGTCACACTGAGCGAAAATTTGTGATTGTCGTTCCGGCATGTATCAAGCGGGAATCTATTCACAAGTTCATTGGATTCCGGCTTAAAGACTACCGGAATGACAGTGATTTTTGAAGGCGACAAACAAAACTGGAGTTAAAATTGAAATCATTTTCTAAAATCATAATCGTTCTCATTTTCGTTTCATCGTTTCTTTTTACGCAAGAAAACAAACCGCATGAATTCAAAATACTACACAACGTTGAAGCTACTGATGTAAAATCGCAAGGATCAACAGGAACCTGCTGGTGTTTTTCAACTCAATCATTTTTGGAATCGGAATTAATCAGAATGGGTAAAGGTGAACATGATCTTTCCGAAATGTTTGTTGTCAGAAATGTTTACCCTATGAAAGCCGATAGATACATGAGGCTGCATGGCAAATTCAATTTCAGTTCGGGCGGACAAGCACACGACGTAATGCACGTAATCAGAAAATATGGAATGGTACCGCAGGAAGTTTTTGCAGGTAAAATTGTTAATGCTGATAAACACGATCATGCTGAGTTGGATTCAGCTTTAAAGGGATTTTTGGATGGAGTGAGAAAAAATTATAAAAAACGAATTTCATCTTTATGGATGGATGCGTTCAATGCAATACTTGATGTTTACCTTGGCAAAAATCCGGAAGAATTTGAATACAACGGTAAAAAATATACTCCCAAAAGTTTTCAAGAGGACCTCGGAATAAACCCCGATGATTATGTTGAATTCACTTCTTATTCAAATTATCCTTTTTATGAAAAAGCTATTTTAGAAGTACCTGACAACTGGTCGCTTGATAAATATTACAATGTTCCACTGGATGATTTTGTGCGTATCGCAAAATACGCGCTGGAAAACGGTTACTCAATTGAGTGGGACGGCGATACGGGCAAAGATCATTTTTATAAAGAAGGATATGCTGTTTACCCAAAAGAGAAAAGAAAAGACGACGACGAAATTACAGAACCCGAAGAGGAAATTAATGTTACCCAACAAATCCGCCAAAGAGGATTTGACAGTTACGATGTATTTGACGACCATTTAATGCACATAACTGGATTGGCTGAAAATCAAAACAGCACAAAATTCTTTTATACAAAAAATTCTTGGGGAACTGAGAACAAAAGCTACGACGGTTACTGGTATATGTCCGAAGAATATTTCAAAATGAAAACTATTGCATTTATGGTCCATAAAGATGCAGTGCCAAAAGATTTAAGAGAGAAGCTGGGATTTTAAATTATGCCAAAACACATTGGAATAGTGGCTTGCAGTTATCCAGGTGCTGCACTTTGTTATGAAACAATTTGTAATGAAGGTTCAAAATACTTGGGAAAACATGCACATCCTGAAGTAAGTCTTCACGGTCTTCCGTTAAGTGAATATATGGAATATATTGAAAAAGATGACTGGCAAGGTGTTGCAGATTTGATGTTGATTACCGCTGATAAGTTAACCAAAGCCAGCGCAGATTTCTTAATTTGCCCCGACAATACGATTCATCAAGCATTACCTTTTCTAAAGGATAAATCTCCCTTACCCTGGCTGCATATTGCAGAAGAGGCGGCAAAAGTTGCTGAAGAAAATAATTATAAAAAGATAGGAATACTCGGCACAAAGTTTTTAATGGAAGGTCCGGTTTACCCGGAAAAATTAACTAAAAAAAATATTAATTATTTAATACCCATTGAGGAAGAAAGAATTAAAATTAATGATATAATTTTTGATGAACTTGTTTATGGTGTTATCAAAACACAATCAAAAAATTATTTCCTATCGGTTATTGATGGATTGAGATCAAATGGATGTGATTCGGTAGTACTTGGCTGTACTGAAATTCCTTTGATTGTTTTGCCTGAAGATTCCTCATTACCAACTTTAGATTCAACAAGATTATTGGCAAGAGCAGCGTTAAAATATGCTGTAGATTAATAAATCTAGGTTAAACAAGAATAATAAATAGGAATAAAATGGGGTATTATATTGATTTACAGAAAATAAGTATTGATCAATACAAAAAAATTTTGGAATCTGCAGATTTAATTCCAAGCTGGATGATTTTAAAAGAAAACATCCGCAAAAATCTCGATATAATTAAAAAGCACGGTATTAAAAATCTTGATGAATTAAAAAAAACCTTAAAGGACAAAAGTAAAGTTCAGGAATTTTCAAAACAAAGCGGTCTGCCGGAAAATTATTTATCGGTTCTTAGAAGAGTGGTAAACGGTTACCATCCTAAGCCTAATAGAATAAAGGATTTTCCTAATATTACCAAAGAAGTAGCGGCAAAGCTTGAAGCAGTGAGTATAAAAAACACATTACATTTATACGATGAAATTTTAACAGCCGAAAAAAGGAAGAAGCTTTCAAGTAAAACCGGTATTGATAAGAACGAAGTTATGAAACTCGCTAAGTTGACAGACCTTTCCAGGATTAGATGGGTAAATCATACATTCGCTTATGTATTATTGGAAGCAGGTTATGAAACAGCAGAGCAAGTTGCAAACGCAGATTACAATAAAATGTATGACACGATAAAACAGCTTAATAAAGAAAGAGAATTATATAAAGGTAATATTGGTGCGCATGACATGAAATTATGTGTAGAGGCTGCCCAGACGCTGGATTTTGATATTGAATATTAAAGAACGAAAATGAATCTTTATAACAATTTAGTTTTTTCCAATAATCGTATTTTGTTTATTAAGTAATAGTAATTCGGTTATTAAAATTAATCACCATATTTTTTTGATAGGGACTTATATATTTGGATTGATTTCAATATTATTACAACACTAATAAAAAACCTCCGAGGTTGGGAAAACCTCGGAGGTTGCAGATAAAAAATAAAACCAGGATAACCAATGTTTAACGAACAAGAACTAAATGTAATCGATGTTTTAATCGAAACAGCGTTAAAAGAAGACATCGCTTCGGGAGATATAACAACAAACTCAATTATCAGCGAGGACGAAACTGCGGAAGGCTATCTGCTTGCAAAAGTTGACGGCATTGTTGCCGGGTTGAATGTTGCAGAAATGGTCTTCAAAAAACTTGATGAAAATTTTGAGTTCACTCCCCTTGTTGAAGAAGGCGAGAAAGTCAGAACCAAAACCAAAAT
>CAJHYN010000184.1_pt1 | contig 18528 bp, 17 predicted proteins | sample 9198641 | NCBI WGS metagenome assembly CAJHYN01 (sample SAMEA7708370, study PRJEB35096) | sediment metagenome | biome: marine neritic benthic zone biome [ENVO:01000025]; feature: sediment [ENVO:00002007]; material: shallow marine sediment [ENVO:03000034] sea grass bed [ENVO_01000059] ... | reverse complement strand
TGGTATAGCTTTCATTAATTTTGAAAATATTGTACTTTTGAATCGCATGCCTGTTTCCTTATTTTTAAGTCTTGTCAACCTAAAAATATGAATTCATCTTGAATTTAAACAGGCTTGCGCCTTTTTTATTCCCTTAACCGGACAGTAATACTAAAAACATGCGGGAATGACAATGATAAAATTAGAGTAATTCTTCTATCGTATCTTTTAATTCAATTTCAATTAATTCATGCATCAAAGGAGAAATCTTTTTCTCATTAGAATCCAACACATAAAAAGCATCGAGTACGTCATCTCCTCTTGTTGCAATTTTTGCAAAATAAATTGATAATCCTAGTTCAGTAAGCTTATTTGTAATTTGGTAAAGTAAACCGAGTTTATCTGGAGAATAGACGTCAATAATTGTATATTTTTCATGATCTTCAAATTCAATTCTTACTTTGCTCTTCTTTGTAAATAATTTTGATTCTAACCGCCACCACTTTGATTTTAGTTTTTTTACTTCATTTGCTATTTGAAGTTCATTATTTATCGATTTCGTAAGCACATCAATAATTTTTTCATACTTTGAATTATCAACTTTATTATGTGTACGAAAATCAGTCACATTGAAGCTGTCAATCACAATCCCATCATTTCTTGTGAATATCTTTGCATCGTGAATATTTAAGTCGTTAACGGCCAAAGCTCCGCAAAGCCTTGAAAGCAATGAAATAGAATCTCTAGCGATTACTGTTATGTTTGTAAAGTTGTTATCCTCTTTAATAAAAACTGAACTTTCCGAACCACTTAGGATCTCTTCAATATGTTCACTGATTTCTTCTTTAGAAAATAATTGAATATAGCCAACATCATTAATTGACTCTATATGATTTTGAAACTCACTGTAAGATGATAGCTCCGAATCATTGAACTGCTGAATTGTTTCAGCAAAAAGTTCTTCACCGGAAATTCTTTTCTCAAGCATTTGTTTTGTTTTTTCGTAAAGCTCAAAAAGCAAATCATCTTTCCATTGCGTCCATACTACCGGGCTTACTGCAGATAAGTCAGCATAAGTGAGCAGATACAAATAATCCAACGCTTTTTTGGAATTAAAAATTTCTGCAAATCCGTTTAAAGTTGACGGATCGTTTATGTTTCTTCTGAATGCTACTTGCTCCATGGTTAAATGATGACGAACTAAAAATTGAACTAAATCAATTTCCGTTTGGTCATATCCTAATCTTTCCATCACTGTGCAGGCGATTTCACTTCCTATAATTTCATGCCCTGATATACTTAACGGTTTTGCGATATCGTGAAATAAAACAGCTAAAAACAATAAATCTTTTTCTTTGACGAGAGAGTATATTTTTGAAATTTTATTTTCATCATTTATAAGCTTTTCTAAATTCTTAATAGCAATTAAGGTGTGTTCATCAGCTGTGTAACAATGATAAACTCCCGGCTGGAAAAATCCAATCAAATCACTGAACTCAGGCAAGTAAACGGCAAGCACGCCAAGTTCATTCATTGATGAGAATGTTTTGCCAACGTGATTTGGAAGTTTTAATATTTCCCTGAAAAATACGGATGATGATTGGACATCAACCTGGGACTCATTAATCAGTTGGACACTTTCAATTACCTGCGATCTTAAATTCTCATCAAAACGGGCGTCGTTCAATCCCCTATAATAAAACGCTCTCATAATTTCGGAGATCTCGAGAGATTTACTATTCAGATTAGTTTTTGTAATTACATTCCCTTTAATTGAAAAATCTTCATCAAGCTGGATTGACATATTATCCGGAAGAGGGTTTGAGATTTCTTCATCAAATCTCTTTACCATTGTTTTGGAAAATCTATTCAGAATTGTTGAGGCTTCGAAATAATCCTGCATAAAATTATTCCACGCGCTGCCGCTGTAGTCAAGTAGTTTTGCTATTTTTTCCTGAGATGTAAATTCCAACCTGTCGTTACCCCTTTTCTCCAGGAGGTGAAGAAGATTTCGTGCACCAAGCACTAGTTTGTAACTCTTTCTTAATCTTTCAATTTCTCTTATGCTAATTAATTTTTTCTCTTTAATAATATTCAAGAAATCTTCTGTATGAGTAAGCTCCGACTGGCTGTCAAGAAATGTATCATTCTTTAACGCGTACATCCAGTTAGCTACATGCATGTCGCGCAAACCACCGGCAGAGTACTTTAAATTTGGTTCAAGAGTTTTTGCAGATTCGCCGTACTTTTCGCGCCGCATGTTTATGTCCGAAAAGAATTCGTAAATAAGATTCACTTTGTCTTTCGGCTTAATAGATTTAATTACTTCGTTATTCCATTCTGAATAAATTTTCTTTTTACCGTAAATAAATCTTGTTTCAAAAAACTGTGTGAATGTGTGTAGGTCTTCGTTAAGAAATTTCTTAATATCTGAGAATTCTCTTATTGTATGAGATACTTCAATCCCACAATCCCAAAGCAATGTTATTGCCTGACTGATGACATCTTTGTTTTCATCAACCTTTGGAAAGATAAACATTATATCTATATCTGAAAAAGGCGCCAACTCTCTGCGACTGAAACTTCCGGTTGATGCAACAGCACCATTGACATGTTTATCCTTAAAAATTTTTATAATAAATTCTTCCACAAGGAAAGAGAGCTTTAACGAAAACTCGAACGGATCTTTTATTAATAGAGGATGGTTAAATATTTTATCTCTGTTCTGCTGGTATTCTATTTTAATTTCTTTTGGATTTACCATAATAAAAAGGGGTTCAAAATGAACCCCTAAAATAAGGATATTTTATTAACTTTTACAGTTTTTCAAATTTACCCTGGAAGAATCGCAAATATTTAGGTTCATAAACCATTTTCAACCCTTTAATGGATTTTCTGTGTTCATAAACTTCGGCTATAGATTCAACAGTAACGTCGATATGAGCCTGGGTATAAACTCTTCTCGGAAATGTTAATCTAACCAATTCTAATTTCGGATACCGGTGTTTACCAGTTTTTGGATCACGGCCTGCGGAAACAATTCCTCTTTCCATTCCGCGAACACCTGAGTCCAAGTAAATTTCTGAGGCCAAAGTTTGAGCAGGAAATTCATCTTGTTTTAAGTGACGTAAGAATTTTTTAGCATCTAAGAAAATCGCATGTCCGCCAAAGGGTTTTACAGTAGGTATACCGTATTTTGCTAATTGTTCGCCGCAGTATGCTACCTGTCCAACTCTAGCTTTAATGTTATCAAATTCAACCATTTCTTCAATACCGCGAGCCATTGCTTCCATATCTCTTCCAGCTAAACCGCCGTATGTGTGAAGGCCTTCATAAACCACAACCATGTTTCTTGCTTCTTCATATACTCTTTTATTTCTTGTTGCGAGGAAACCGCCGATATTAACCAACAAATCTTTTTTAGCACTTACCCAAAGCCCGTCAAAATATTTGCAAGTTTCTTTTAAAATTTCTGCAACGGTTTTCTTAGCGTAACCTTTTTCTTTTTCTTTTACGAAATATGCGTTTTCGCATGCTCTTGTTGCATCGAACCATAGTTTAATTCTATGCTTTTTACAATAATCGCTAACTTCTCTTAAGTTTTTCATTGAGAATGGTTGACCACCGGCCATGTTAACCGGGCCTGCCATACATACATAAGGAATCTTTTTAGCACCAACTTTTTGAACCAGCTCGTCCAATTTCTTAATGTCAATATTACCCTTAAATTCAAAATTATTTTGCGGATCATGGGCCTCATCTACGATTACGTCAACAAAAGTTGCACCTGCTAATTCCTGGTGTAATCTTGTAGTTGTGAAGTACATATTCCCCGGAATATAGTCGCCCGGTTTAATCATAATTTGTGAGACCATGTGTTCAGCAGCCCTTCCCTGGTGTGTAGGAACAAAGTAAGGCATGCCGTAGTATTTTTTTACGTTATCCCACAAATGGTAAAAATTCTTACTTCCTGCATAAGCTTCATCCCCGAGCATCATTCCTGCCCATTGATAATCACTCATTGCGTTTGTGCCGCTGTCTGTCAAAAGGTCAATGTAAACGTCTTCAGATTTTAATAAGAAAGTATTATAGCCTGCTTCAGCAGCCGCTTTTTCTCTATCTTCACGTGTAGTAACCTTTATAGGCTCCACTACTTTGATTTTGAAAGGTTCAGCCCAACTTCTTTTTTTTAATTTCTTAGCCATTTTTTCTCCATAAACTTTTTTTTAATTAATAAATAATTTTTAGTTAGTGTTAATAAGTTTATGATTGGATATCATTGCAAGATGCTGATATCTAAGTATAGTTCTTGTTCTCCTAAAGGATAAATAAGGGTTCTGCTGAATTTGATACTGCTGGTTAATTGCAAGCCATATCAATTTTAAAACAGATTTAATGACAGTATTTATAGAATTAATAAAATTCATTTTAAATCATTGCTCATTCAAATCGATTTCTTTTTCGTATTCTACTTCAATGGTTGACGATATTCCGCCGCGTACATTAAACTCAGCTGTTACTCTCATCCACCTCGGTTTACAAACTGCAACTATGTCATCCAAAATCCTATTTGTAACTGCTTCAAAATAAATTCCGTCGTTTCTGAAACTGTTCAAATAAAATTTATAGGATTTCAACTCAATACAAATTTCATCCGGAATATATTCTAAAATTATTGTTGCAAAATCAGGCTGACCAGTTTTGGGACAAAGCGATGTGAACTCCGGCGCTTCGTGAGTAATAACGTAGTCTCTATCTGAGTTTGGATTTTCAAATGTTTCTAAAATTTTTGTTTTGTCTTCCATTTATAATTTACCTTTCTCTTTTATAAATAGTCCGGTCTTTCTTTATAATTAATCGGGTCTTCCTTTTGTAATTGCTGAAAACCTCTTAAACGAAAAGCACAACTATCACATATCCCACATGCTTCTCCTTCGTTTCTATAACAAGACCATGTGAGATGAAGCGGTGCATCAAGTTCAATACCTTGTTTAATAATCTCCGATTTGTTCATATGAATTATCGGAGTAACAATTGAAATGTCTGTTTTCGGTTTTGTGCCGAGCTTTGCAACTTTTTCAAATGATTGGAAAAATTCAGGCCTACAGTCAGGATATCCTGATGCATCTTCATAAACTGCACCAATGTAAATTTTTTTTGCCTTGATCACTTCCGCCCAGCTCACACAAGCTGTCAAAATATTAGCATTTCTAAACGGCACATAAGAAGAAGGAATTTCTTTATTTGACAGATCTGCTTTGGAAATATCAATTGATTTATCGGTTAAAGATGATCCGCCGATTTTTGAAAAGTGTACAAAATCTATAACCAATCTCTTCTCAACCTCAAAATAATCCGCAATATTATGAAAAGCTTTTAATTCTCTTTTCTCGGTCTTTTGACCGTAATTGAAATGGATCAAAGCTAAATCGTTATCTTTCTTTGCAATCGCAGCAGTCACACAGCTATCCAAACCACCGCTTACTGCAACAACCGCTAAACTTCTATCCAAAATGATATCTCATAATTTTTGCAACAAAATATAAGACTTTATAATCTTTTTATGCAACCTAAAAATATTTTTTTTGAAGCGAATTGCAGTTTAGTTTTCCTCTTCCAAACAAATAAAAACAAAGCAGCAAAAAGACTGATACACGACGACGCATAAAAAGGTAATGCTTTACCAAACCGATCACAAAGAATAGAGGCAAAAACTCACATTACAAAATGGTTACTCGACAGTCATTTTTTGCTTTATTAAGATTTGGTTTCTTTTTTGAGAAAATGTAAATCTTTAGATTTTTATTGACAATTTCAAAACAACTTTTATATTAAATTTTGATTTATAACTAAGGAACCTCACAAGAGTTAATTCACACACTCAAATTTTATTAGAGGAAAACATTATGGAATATTACGAATTGCATCCGGTTACGCCTCAACATAGGTATATCAACAAAGCTGTAGAAGTATTAAAAAAAGGAGGAGTTATTATTTATCCTACTGATACCGTATACGGCTTTGGCTGTGACATTTTCAACAAAGAAGCTTTAGAGAGAGTTTACTATATTAAGAATGAAGCGATAACAAAATTATTTAGTTTTCTTTGCTCTGATTTAAAAGATATAGCCAAATATGCTAAAGTCTCCGACTACTCTTACAAAATTATGAAAAAATGTCTTCCCGGACCTTATACATTTGTATTACCCGCTGCAAGAGAAGTGCCAAAAAAACTTTGGACAAGAAGAAAAACTGTTGGAATAAGAGTACCGGATAGCAACATTGCAAGAACTCTTGCACAGGAATTAGGCAATCCAATTATAAGCACAAGTGTTACAAGCAGGAAAGGCGACCTTTACTATCGCCCTGAAGAAATAAGATCCGTTTTCCAAACTCAGGTAGATTTAATGTTAAACGGCGGAGAATTAAACGGTGAGCCTTCGAGCATAATTGATTTAAGTGAAGACTACCCTGAAATAATTAGGGAAGGCTCCGGGGATATAAGTATGTTTACATAAATTCTTAATCTTACTCAATAATCATGCACTATTCTTCCCTGTGTATAAAAAATGAATTGGCTTGAGAAGTTGAGGTAATTATCATTTCATTAATATTGGCATGAGGGGGCCTTGTCGCACAAAAAGTTACTGCCTCGGCTACATCATCTCCTGTTAGAGGCGTAATACCACGATAAACATTTTTTACTTTTGCTTTGTCGCCGTCAAATCTTACATTACTAAAATTAGTTTCAACTCCACCAGGATCAACTGAGGAAATCCTAATCTTCTTATCAAGAAGATCAAGCCTTAATGCATCTGTAATTGCTCGAACTGCAAATTTTGTAGCACAATAAACTCCCCCGCGCGAATAAGACATATGCCCTGCAGTCGAACCTATATTAATTACGTGCCCGGAATTTCTTTCATTCATTCCTTTTACAATCTCTCGCGTAACATAAAGCAACCCTTTAACATTAGTATCAATCATTTCGTCCCAGTTTTCTTTTGAATCTTCGTGTATTTTGTTAAAGCCTCGCGCTAATCCTGCATTGTTCAAAAGTACATCAATTTTTTTCCATTCATCAGGTAATGAATTGATTGTCCAATTAACTTCTTCAAAATCTTTGACATCCATTTTTAGAGCATGTACTTTAATGCCAAATTCGTTTCTAATATTTTCAGCAATTTCGTTTAAAATATTAATGCGCCTTGCAGTAATTATTATATTAGCACCTTCTTTTGCAAAAGCATAAGCACATGATTTTCCTATTCCCTCTGTTGCACCTGTAATAAAGACAATTTTATTTTTTAACGAGTTCATTAAATCTCCTTTTCAGTAGCTGATATATTTTACTATTTTTTGATAGTAAAACTTAAATAAAGAACAATTATCAAAATAATCGAATAAGGATAAATTAAAAATATTCCGAAAAAATACTGAAATTGCTGGACCGAAAAGACAATCAAAATCGATATTTTATTATTTACATTTAAACAAAATTGTTTATTTATGAATCTATTCTATATTATTGCTTAATAATATAAGTAAAAAAATGTTACAGGTATTTTGAAATTTCACAAATAATTCACAAATTTTATTTTGTATTTAACAAGATGTAAACCTATTAGTTCACACTTAAATGGCACTTAACAATTTTTTAATTTTGTCCAATTGTCAAAATAGGTTAAAATTGACTTATTTATTTTTCAGGTGTTCATATTAAACAACTAATTTCGAGTTACAAATGGATATATTTTTAATTATTGTAATAGTCTTGTTTGTATTAGCTATTTCCGATTTAATTGTTGGTGTCAGTAATGATGCGGTAAATTTCTTAAACTCTGCTATAGGTTCTAAAGTTGCACCTCGACACATTATAATGATAGTTGCTAGTTTCGGTATCCTGGTTGGCACTACTTTTTCAAGCGGCTTAATGGAGGTAGCCAGAAAAGGTATATTTAACCCGGATCAATTTTTACTTCCCGAAATTATGGTGATCTTTTTGGCGGTAATGCTTACAGATGTTCTGCTCCTAGACCTGTTCAATACTTTTGCATTACCTACTTCAACAACCGTATCAATTGTATTTGAATTATTAGGCGCTGCTGTAATAGTATCTCTTTTGAAGATTTATAACGAGAATCAAAGTTTATCCGATTTAGTCAATTATATAAATACGAGTAAGGCTTTAGCTATAATTTCCGGAATTTTGCTCTCTGTTGGTGTAGCTTTTTCCTCTGGAGCTATTATTCAATTTATTGCCAGGCTTGTTTTTACATTTGACTATGAAAAGAAACTTAAAAGATACGGCGCTATCTGGGGTGGACTTTCTTTAGCCGCAATAACATATTTTATTTTGGTTAAAGGTGCAAAAGGGTCTTCGATAATGACTAAAGATCTTCAACAGTGGATCCTTTCAAACACCCAGCTTTTGTTAATAGGAAGCTTTGTTATATGGGGAATAATTCTTCAGATAGTAGTGATGTTCACAAAAATAAATATTCTTAAACCCATAGTTTTGGTAGGAACCTTTGCCTTAGCACTTGCATTTGCAGCAAACGATTTGGTAAACTTTATCGGTGTGCCTTTGGCAGGTTTGAGTTCATATGAAATCGGTTTGGAAAGTTCTAATCCGCTCGCTATAACCATGGATGCTTTGAAGGGGCCTGTTCAATCTAACACTTTCATCTTGTTGTTGGCCGGTGCAATAATGGTATTTACTTTATGGACTTCGAGAAAAGCAAAATCAGTAACAAAAACAGAAGTGAACTTAGGAAGACAGGCAGAAGGTTTTGAAAGATTCGACTCTTCTTTACTTTCAAGAGCAATTGTTAGAATTAATATTACTGTATTTGAATTCCTAAAGAAAGTTTTTCCGCAATCTGTTCAAAACTTCTTAAAGAAAAGATTTGACAATGCTCAATTTGAAAAAGTCAGTAAAGTTAAGAGAGACGTACCGGCCTTTGACCTGGTAAGAGCTTCTGTTAACCTTATGGTAGCAAGCATGGTAATTTCTTTTGCAACTTCATTGAAGCTTCCTCTTTCAACAACATATGTTACTTTCATGGTAGCGATGGGTACTTCATTATCGGATAAAGCATGGGGAAGAGAAAGTGCAGTTTATAGAGTAACAGGTGTAATAACAGTAATTGGCGGATGGTTTTTCACTGCATTTATTGCATTTAGTGTTTCTGCCACATTTGCATTAATCATTTTCTTCTTTGACCTGCCCGCAATGATATTATTAGTATTACTTGCCGGTGTAATCATTTTCAGAACTCATGTGCTTCACAAAAAAAGAGAAAAAGAAGAAGAACTGCTTGAAGACGCATTCTTTGACAGTAGAATTGATGCAAAAAATTCAATTGAAAAATTCATAGAACAATCTGTAGACATTATTAAAAATGCTAAAGATATTATTGGCCAAGTTTTCAAAGGACTTGATAAAGAAGATAGAAACCTGCTGAAAGAATCAAAAAGCAAAGTAAAAGATCTTAATAAGAAAAACAAGAAATTGGTTTCTAATATTTTTATCTCTTTAAAAGAATTGTCTGAAAGCGATGTTAAAAAGGATAGACGTTACGGTAAGATAATTGCTTCACTGCAAAACATTTGTCAAAGTACAAAAAACATTGTTGTCGGAAGTTTTGACCATCTGGATAATCACCATAGTAAACCTACCTCGCAGCAATTGGAAGAAATAAATATCCTGCAGGATTTAATGAATCAAGAAATTGATGAGACTTCAAGGATATTGTCAGAAAAAGATTTTAAGAATACCGAAACAATGGACGAACTTCTTCAAACGCTTAATGATAAAATTATGGAATTTGATGAGAACCAGTTAATGAGAATTAAACTTGGCTCTTCAACAACAAGAGGGAGCATGTTGTATCTGGATATTCTTGGCGAAACAGATAATATTTCAAGCAATGTAAAAAATCTTGTTAATTTATATAAGAAAAATTACAGCGAGTTTTTGGATAAGGAATAATTGTCGTGATTTTTTAATTGAAAGGGCTATCTCATAAGTGTCATTCTGAATTCATTTCAGAATCTTTAATTGGGAAAACACTCAAAGCGAGACTCTGAAACAAGTTCAGAGTGACAAAATATGGTTTTGAGACAGCCCTTTTTTTATTTCTCAAATAAATTCATCCTTATTTCTGTAGAATTTTTTCAGCAGTTTTTTTATTTCTTTTTTATTAACAGAAGAAACAGCTGAATCAATATCAAACCACATTCGTTTACGGAAATCATCTTCAAGCCACTGATCTAAGATTTTCTCTACCATAAACGGGTATACCTCAACGCTGCAAATAGAATTCCATTTTTTGTAGTTATAACTTCCAATTGATTGTTTAAATACTTTTCCAATAATGCCGGCTTCTTCAAGTGCTTCCTTTTCTGCCGCTAAAATGTGGGTATCTCCCCTTTCCACAATACCTTTCGGCAATATCCAGTTCTTTTTGTTTTTAGAAGTAATAAGCATTATTTCAATCTCATCATTTCTTTTTCTAAAGGGAATTACACAAGCTTGATCAATAGTGTTATCCAACTCAAATCCATTTTTTTAAGATCATAAAATAATTATTAGATAAATATCACCAAAGCTTTAACAATTTTTTTAACACATTTATTTTCACTCTTCACAATTGATGTTGAAAAGTATTTTTTACAAATTAAAATGTTCTTATTATTTGTATATGTTTTCCAGCAACTAACTGAGATAAAAATGGATTTAGCCAATTTATTAGCTTTAGTAGAAGAACACGTACTAAATTTAATTCAGGAAAAATCTCCTCCAACAAATTTATATCATGATCTCACCCATACCACCGAAGTAGTCAAAGATGCTAAAACAATAGGTCAAAAAGTAGGACTTAAAGATGACGAGTTATTGTTAGTTCAAATTGCTGCATGGTTTCATGATGTGGGGTATATAGACAAGTGTGAAGATCATGAGGTGAAAAGTGCAGAGTATGCAAGAAAATTCTTATCTGAAAACAAACTTGATGACGAAAATATAAATAAAATTACTTCAGCAATAATGGCTACTAAAATGCCGCCGAGCCCAAAGGATTTATTTGAGGAAGTCTTATGCGATTCTGATTTACTCCACGTTGGCAGTAAAGATTTCTTTGATAGAAGTGAAATGTTCAGATTGGAAATAGAAAGAAGGGATAAAATTGAATTTACTGATAGCGAATGGTACAGAAAGAATATTGACTTTGTTGCTAAGCATAGGTTCTTCACAAATTACGCTATAGAAAAATACCAAGAACAAAAGAATTCTAATATTTTAAAGCTCCAGAAAAAGCTGAAGAAAAAGGAAAGTAAAACAAAAGAAAGTTCCTTGAAAACAGAGAAGCTTGAATTCGAAAAGGAAAAATTAGAAAATAAAAAAGAATTTGATAAAAAAGCAGAACGCGGCATTGAGACTATGTTCCGCAATGTCATGAGAACTCACGTGAGCTTTAGCTCAATGGCTGACAACAAAGCTAACATTATGATAAGTGTAAACACCCTTCTGCTTACAGCTCTTGTGGCAATACTTTTCAGGAAGCTTGATTCTAATCCTCACTTAATTGTTCCGACTGCAATGATTACTCTTGTAAGCATGGTTACATTAATTTTTGCGGTGCTGGTAACAAGGCCAAACGTTACATCAGGTACTTTTACAAAAGATGATATTGAAAACAAAACCGCTAATCTTTTATACTTTGGTAACTTTTCGAATATGGCATTGGATGATTTCTCATGGGGTATGAAAGCGTTAATGAATGATCGCGACTATTTATATACAAGTATGATAAAGGATTTTTATTTTCTCGGCAAAGTACTCGGACAAAAATATAAGTATTTAAGAATTTGCTACAGTATATTTATGTACGGATTAATTATTTCAATAATTGCTTATACTGCTGCAATTATACTTTACCCCGAAGGCACACAATTGGACAACCTTTTAGAATAACGAAAAACACAATATGAAAACACTATATCTTACCCGTCACGCCAAATCAAGCTGGAAAGAACAAGACCTTGATGATTTTGACAGGCCATTAAACCCAAGAGGCAAAAGGGATGCACCCTTTATGGGACAGTTGCTGAAGAAGAAAAATATTCTACCGGACTTGCTTATTTCAAGCCCTGCTGTCAGGGCATATACAACTGCAAGAACAATTGCATCAGAAATAGGTTATCCACCGGAAAAAATTATAACAGACGAAAATATATATGAAGGAAGCTCAAGTGAGCTGCTCGAGGTTATAAACTCAATCGAAGAAGAATATGAATCTGCAATGGTATTTGGCCACAATCCCGGATTTACAATGCTCAGCAATTATTTATCTGGAAAAGATATTCTAAACATTCCAACTTGCGGTATTGTCAAAATAAAATTTGATAAAGAAAAATGGTCGGATATTGAAGTTGGTACCGGTGAATTAATCTGGTTTGAATACCCTAAAAAATATTTCGACTAATTTGAAAAATTACGTTTTTGAAAATAGAGAAATAAGCTGGCTCTCTTTTAACTATAGAGTGCTTCAAGAAGCAAAAGACAAATCTAATCCCATATATGAGAGAATAAAATTCCTTGCAATATATTCATCAAATTTGGATGAGTTTTTCAGGGTCCGTGTAGCTTCTCTAAGAAGCTTGTTAAGATTGAAAAAGAAATCAACAGATAAACTTGATTTTGAGCCCGCTGAATTATTGAAACAGATCCATTTAATTGTTAACAAACAGCAAGAAGAGTTTGGGGAAATTTTCAGGAACCAGATAATCCTTGAATTAAACCAAAATGATATCTGCCTTGTAGATGGAAAACAGTTGAATGATAAACAGAAAGAATTTATTGAAGATTACTTCCAGGTGAATGCAGTTCAATATATTGAACCAATCCCTTTGGTTAAGTCAGAGATACCGCCCTTTCTTAGAAACGGGGGTTTGTACTATGTAGTGAAACTTTCAAAAAAAACTGATGAAGAGGATAAGAATAAGCCAAAAATTAAATACGCTTACGAGCTTGTTCAAATACCCTCTCAGCATTTGCAAAGGTTTGTAATAATACCCGGCAAAGATCATAAAACCCGGATCATACTTTTGGACGAAATAATTAAACAGAATCTACATTTAATTTTTCCAGGCTACAAGATTGAAGATTCTTATTCAATTAAATTAACCCGTGATGCCGAACTTTATATTGAAGATGAATTCACAGGAAGTTTATTGAATAAAATAAGGAAGGGATTAAGTAAAAGATCAACCGGTGTGCCGAGCCGGTTTTTGTATAACAATGCTATACCTAATCAATTTCTAAAGTATGTAAAATCTGCTTTACAGCTTGATAATGATGATATGGTTCCCGGCGGAAGATACCATAACTTCAATGACTTTTTCGGCTTTCCAAATCCCGGATTACAAAATCTTGAATACAAACCTTTAATTCCGCTTAACCACAAAGAGATTGATAATTCCGGAAATATATTTGAAGCAATCAAGCAAGGCGACAAAGCACTTTTCTTCCCGTACCAGACTTATAATTATGTTATTGAACTTTTGAACAAAGCAGCGGACGATCCCGATGTTACATCAATTAAAATTACTCAGTACCGTGTAGCAAAAGATTCGGAAATAATAAATTCGTTAATTAAGGCAGTAAGCAACAAAAAAGAAGTTGTAGTATTCGTAGAATTAAAAGCCAGGTTTGATGAAGAAAGAAATATAAAATGGGCGGAAGAAATGGAAAAAGCCGGTGTGAAAGTTTATTACAGTTTCCCCGGTTTGAAGGTTCATGCCAAAATTGCATTGGTAACAAGAAAAGAAAGTAATGATTTTGTAAAATACGCTTACCTGGGAACAGGTAACTTCAATGAGAAAACAGCCAGGATTTACGGTGATATAGGCTTATTCACCTGTCAAAAAGAAATTACTAATGAAATTGAAAATGTGTTCGGGTTCTTATCAAACAAAAATTTCAATTATAAATTTGATCATCTTCTTGTAGCTCAATTCAACATGCGTAATAAGTTTATAGCATTAATAGAAAATGAAATTCAATTGGCAAAGCAGGGTAAAAAAACTGCAATAACTTTGAAGATGAATTCCCTTGAAGATAAAAAAATGATTAAGAAATTATACGAAGCAAGTAATGCCGGAGTTAAAATAGATATAATCATAAGAGGGATATGCTGCCTGGTTCCCGGGATCAAAGGACAAAGTGAAAACATAAATATAATTAGTATTTTAGACAGGTATCTAGAACATGCCCGTTTATATATTTTTAACAATGACGGAAATGAGCTGATTTATTGTGCATCTGCCGATTGGATGAAAAGAAATTTGAGCAGGAGAGTTGAAGTAGGCTTCCCGATATATGATGAAAAAATAAAGAGTGACATAAAACATACAATAGATTTACAATTGAATGATTGCAAAAAAGCACGCATTATTGACAAAGAAAATCTCAATAATTATTTATCTGCCGGCTCCGGACATCAAATTTCTTCACAGGAAGCTGCTTATAATTATTTTAGAGAAAAAAATCATAATTAAATATGCAGCATTTGGAAAAGAGAGTAAGAGCTTTTTCGCTGTTAAAATGCAATATAAACCTGCTTTTTATCACTGAAATTAAATTTACTATACTCTTGCGTTAATACTTAAAAACATATTAATTCATGCTTTATATTTTTTATTTGATTTTAATTTTAAAAATGATATTTTTGCACATACCAGCCACGATAATAGCAACAATACTAAGGTATTTAATGTTGCTTAGTTTCCATGATTCAGTTTGCATAATTCATTTACTCATTAATATAAGAGCTGAAAGTGATGAAATTATTTCGTGAATATCGATTTACTATCATTGGTATTGTGGTCGCAATTGCAGTCTATTTATTCCAACTTATTACTGATCTTGACTTATTTGAGTTGATTTTTGAGACATTAGAAGAATTTGAAGAATACGAAATTGATGAATTGGCTTTTATAGGTCTCATCCTGGTTTATTTCACATTTATCGATTTAATTCTTTTTAGAAACAGGAAAGAAAATAAGTTGAAATTAGAGCAGCAGAAGCTTAATGTCTTAAGGAGCACTACCAGGAGTTTGCAAGACCTTATCAATAATATAGTCGTAGCTCTGCAATTTGTTCGTAGTAACAATGAAGAAACAAATGCCCTCGATGAAGAATCTATTGAAATGATTAACGAATTAATTAAGGGTGTAACCGAAAAGATGAATGCCCTAGGCAGCTTAGAACATATTAACGAAAAAGAAATCTACGACGGTATTTCAGTAATAGATTACGATGTTGAAAAAACAACATCTGAACCGAAAAAATAAATTTTACGATGACGCTTAAATTGAGATAAGTATTTTAGAAAAAGGAATTTATATTGACCGTGGGGATTCTGATTAATTGAGTAAAGAATCGCAATAATACCATCATTAATACATTCACTCTATTATCAAAGTTTACCTGAATTATTTATCTGATTATATTAAATTACTACCATTGTTTCCTTTCAATCGATTATAAAAAATGGTAACGCAAATAATACCTGAAATCAATAAAGTATACTTCATCAATAAATATACTTTATTTCATATTCTTGAAGGCACCGGAGGAATTCAGGTCGACTTTAAAAATTACCATGATTGGCACAACAAAATTATCTTTTTAGATAAAGGCCAGTATATAAAGTTTATGTCAGATAATTTTGTAGTCCGCAGAATCGAATTTCAGGATGAAAAAGTTTTCAACAACAAAGATGTGCGTGTTCTTTTTAAACACCTAGTTTCACTTGGCTACATAAATTTCAACGAATGTGAAGAATGTAAGCTGTTCCTCTCAAACACAATATTTTCTGAGAAAACAAGTGATATAATTGACATATCTTCAAAGCAATGGTACTGGCAGAATCCATTTCACGCAAATGAAGATGAATACCACGTAATCTTTGACGTAAAAGAAATTGTTGACAGCCAATTCAAAAACAATATTACAAATCATGAGTTAACAAAGCTGATCAACCAGCGCGGTTATGATGCTCATGCTTTGTTTAAACAAAAAGTAGGCATTTCAATTAAAGGAATGTTTAGCGACAAAAGATTGACCGAAGGGAAAAAAGAATTGGTATTCACAGATAAAAGCGTTAAAGAAATAGGTTACGATTTGGGTTACAAAGATCCGGCGTACTTCAACAGAATTTTCAAAAAAAGCACCGGCAAAAGTCCAAACGAATTTAGAGAAAACTTCGAGTTTGAGAAAAAAGATATTTTTATTCAGGATTTATACGAATTGCTTCACCTTCATCACATGGAACAGAGGTCACTTGAATTTTATGCAGAAAAAATGAACATGTCGATTAAAACCCTTTCCAAAAAAGTTAGAGACAAACTTAATATTTCAATGGGGCAGCTTATAAGGCAGGAAATTACAAACACTTCAAAAGCATTAATGCAAGCAGATTTGAACATCAACGAAATAGCCTACCAGCTTGGATTTGAAGAAGCAAATCACTTTTCAACATTCTTTAAACACCATACGGGAATAACACCCTCAGAATACAAAATCAAAAAAGTACAATAACTAGAGCGTTTCTTGTACTAAGGGATTTAACCCGCGAGATTATTTTTGTACCGAAAATAATAATTAAAAACAAAGAGGTACAAAATGGATATCAAACAGCATGTAAAACAGATGGACGAAATGGTAGCCCGGGGAGAAATCATTGGGGCTATTAAGCAATTTTTTGACAAAGACGCAAGCACTTTTGACTACGGATATGTTACTACTTTAGGCAAAGTTCAAATGATTGAAAAAATGGAAGGCTTCCTGGGCGCTATTGCTAAAGTGAACGGCATCACTCATCATTACACAATTGTAGACGGCAACATATCTGCTTCCGAATTCACTTTTGATTTCGACATGAAAGACGGTACGAACATCTACTGGCATGAGATCATAAGAAGAATCTGGAATAACGATGGTAAGGTTGTAAATGAAGAATTTTTTGATGCAAAAAAGGAAAAGAAAAAAGGAAATTTTTATAAACATCTAAGGAAACAATAAAATGGAACTAAGATTTATATCGCCCACATTCCACGGGATAATTGATTACTCTGCTGCACTTGCTCTTACAGCAGGACCCTTTATTCTGGGTCTTGGTGAATCTTCGCCAATCGCGCTCTGGCTCTCAGTCATCGTAGGAATAGCAGTTGTGTTTGTCAGTTTGAACACAACTTACAAGTACAGCTTGTTTAATAACATTCCTTTTGACGGACATCTGCTAATCGATCTTGGTGCGGCAACAGCTTTTATTACAGCCCCATTTGCCTTCGGCTTTGAAGGCATTGACATGTACTACTACATCGCTAATGCGGCGGTAGTTTATTTAGCAGTTTCTTTAAGCGAAAGCGATAATAAAATATTGCAAATAATATAATATCAAACAAAATAAAAGGAAAAACAAAATGAAAAACATAATGAAGTACTCATCACTTGCAGTAATTATTTTCTTGAGCAGTGTATTATTTGCACAAGATAAAAAAGGATATAACATCGACAACAGCAATATTGCATTACAAGGATACAGCCCGGTATCTTATGCAGATCTCGGCATCGCTCAAAAAGGTGTAAAGGAATTTAAGTCAGAGTATAATAAAGTGATTTACTACTTTACATCAGCTGAGCAGAAAGCAAAGTTCGATACAAACCCGAAGGAATATTTACCTCAATACGGAGGCTATTGCGCATTTGGAGTTTATGCCGGAGCCAAATTTAGACCAGACCCTAATAAATTTATCGCAAAGGAGGGCAAATATTTCTTGTTTCTTTACAATATAGAACTCGATGCACAACAGTTATGGCTTGCCGAAAACAATCACAACTTACTAGTTACAAAGGCAAACGAAAACTGGAAGAAACTCAAAAATACTTACAACTAAAGCATATCAACTCGGATCGTCTGCCCTCAGCGGTCCGTTTTTTCTCTCAAAATCCCAATCTACTACGGATATAAAACTCTGAGGTTGTCACGGTCGTACTGTGACATTACTTAACTTTCCGGTCATGGTACGACCATGACCTCCATGCAATGAACCCATTAAACGGATCGCCTGTCTCAGCGATCGTTTTTTTATCCCGCTAATTCAACCATTCTTTGATGAACAGCTATAAAAGAAAGCCTAAGCGATATTTCCTTTTCAGGTACAGTAAAATTGAACAAAAATCTAGATTATTACTACATTGCGCTGCAGGGAATTGCTTTAACCCAATCTATGCATTAGAAAACCTTGAAGCCGTATAATGTATTAGATCTAAAAGAAGTAATTTCATGTTTCATTTTCACCTTTTCTAATGTATAGCAATAAAACTATAGTCTATAACTCTTTATGATTCCTATAAGTAAATGATTTATAAAGAGTTATAGACTATAGTTTTATTGCTATACATTAGAAAAGGTGAAAATGAAACATGAAATTACTTCTTTTAGATCTAATACATTATACGGCTTCAAGGTTTTCTAATGC
>CAJHYN010000363.1_pt1 | contig 18638 bp, 17 predicted proteins | sample 9198641 | NCBI WGS metagenome assembly CAJHYN01 (sample SAMEA7708370, study PRJEB35096) | sediment metagenome | biome: marine neritic benthic zone biome [ENVO:01000025]; feature: sediment [ENVO:00002007]; material: shallow marine sediment [ENVO:03000034] sea grass bed [ENVO_01000059] ... | reverse complement strand
TATTTCCTGAAATCAACATCTATCTTCTTTTTTAATGTTTCTTTTACATCAATTTCAGTTAGAATTCCAAAACCAACTTCTTTTAATTCAGCAGTAATTTTTTCTAAAGCTTCTTCATAAGGATAATCAACTATTTTTGACATGTAGTAATTCATTGTATCTCCCAAAATTTTAATAGGTTCGATGCAAAAACGAAATCAAAGATTCACAGTTAAGCAAAATAGAAATAAGAATAAATTGAGATTACTATCCCGCCAATAATATTGAGGATAATTCCTGCTCGCGCCATCTCCGGGATTCTGATTCTCCCACTTCCAAAAACGATTGCATTTGGCGGAGTTGCAACAGGCATCATAAAAGCCATTGAGGCTGATATTGTAGCCGGTATCATTAATAATAATGCATCAGTATTTAATTGAGTGGAAAGAGCTGCAAGTATGGGTAAAATTATTTCCGACGTTCCAGTGTTTGAAGTTAGCTCCGTTAGAAACGTAACTGAAACACATAGAATGAAGATGATAAAAAATATAGGCACACCTTCAAGTGCTGCAAATTTTCCGCCGATTATTTCAGAAAGCCCGCTTGAAATAAAAGCTTTTGCCAAGGCAAATCCGCCGCCGAAAAGAATAATAATTTCCCAGGGGATTTCGCGGAAAGCTTTTACGTTCAGTAGTTTCGTTTCATTATTTGATTTAGCTGGAATCATAAAAAGTATAATTGCCATTGCAACAGCAACTGTTCCATCATCAATCATACTTTCGTTACTCAATAAATTTGACCAGCCCGGTATTTCAATTAAACCCAACTGTAAATCTTTTCTGAATACCCAAAGCAATGCCGTTAAAGAGAATATGGCCAACACTGCTTTTTCTTCAAAAGAAAATTTTCCAAGTGCTTTTTTCTGTTCTCTTATAATTTCTTTGTTGAAAGCAAGAATTTTGTTTGGCTTGTAAATGACCTTTGTCAATAATAACCATGCTGTTAACAACATAAATGATGAAAGCGGCAGCCCGAACAAAATCCATTGTCCAAAAGTGATTTCAGGATTGTCCGGAAATACAATTGCATAAATTCTATGAAAAACTAAATTTGGAGGAGTACCTATCAATGTTGCTATTCCCCCTATTGAACAGGAATATGCAATCCCAAGCATCAAAGCAATCGCAAAATTTCTTGAATTGCCTTTTCCGAATTCTTCTTCAACTTTTAGAAGTAATGCCATTCCTATGGGCAAAAGCATAACAGCAGTAGCAGTATTAGAAATCCACATCGATAAAAATGCAGAAGCAATCATAAAACCTAAAATGGTAGTCGAAGGATTCTTTCCGAAAAGTGAAATCAGGTTTAGAGCTATACGTTTATGCAAATTCCACTTCTGCATTGCAATGGCAATTATAAATCCTCCGATAAAAAGAAAAATTGTTGAGTTAATGTAAGATTCTGCGACATTACTTCCTTTGAGGATTCCAAACAGAGGAAATAATACTATTGGAATCAATGCTGTAACTGCAATTGGAATTGCTTCTGTAATCCACCAGGTAGCAATTAAAGCAGCTGCTGCGGCAGTAAAAACGGCATTCGTATTTTCACCGAAATCAGCAAAAACCAGTACCGCAAAAAAAATAACAGGTCCGAAAATTAAGCCTGCTGTTTTCAAGTTTTTCATTTATTTGAAGAGATTTATGATGTCAAGTTCAACTTGCTCTTCGGTATAGAAAGGTTCACCATAATTTTTTCTTATCTGAAAACCAAAAAATTTAGCACGTGCTTCCAAATATTCAATAAAATTCTTGTGACTTACGAAAGTCTCTGGGCCATTACCATTCGGGTTATAGAATTGTGAAGCGTAAGCTCTAACTGCTTCCATTTTTGTTTCAAATGAATCGCTAATATCAACAATGAACGAAGGATCAAACTCAAAAGTCTGCATATAATAAAATAATTTATCCGGACGGTAAGCTTGTTGTTTTTCACCTTTCCAAAGAGTTTCATATTTATGATTGCCACTGAAAAACATTGCCTCTTTAACTATCTGGCTGGCACCAATGTGGTCTGGATGCCTGTCGTTAATGTAAGGCCCAAAAACCACTTTTGGTTTGTGGAAACGAATTCTTGTTACTACCTTTTCTGTAAACTCATCATTTAATTTTACTTTGCCATCGGGCAAACCAAGATTCTCACGATGAGTCAAGTTTAAAATTTTCGAGGCATTATCTGCCTCAGTTTGTCTTATCTCAACAGTTCCTCGTGAACCCATTTCCCCTTTTGTCAAATCAATAACCCCAACCTTAATATCGTTCTTTGTAAATTGTGCAACTGTTCCTCCCATTGCTAATTCAACGTCATCAGGATGAGCGGCAAAAATCAAAACATCAAGATTCATTTTATTACTTCCGTTAGATTGATCATTTAAAGATATAAATAATTTCTCTTAATCATAACCCTATCTCCTGAGAGTAGGATTAAGAAAAAGATTAAGAGTAAGAAAGCATTACAAATATTTTTGGAATGAAAATGAAATGTCAACTAAAATAAAAAATTGTATTGAATAAATGTATTCAAACTGGAGATGTCTCTTTCATCATCGTTTACTTTGATATATCTTCCACCAAAAACGATTCTACCAAAATCCATAACATTATGGTAAAACCCAAAAGCAAAGCTGTTGTAAATATGACTATAAGAAAACTCACCTACATCAATTTGATTTAAAATCGACAAGTTGCCATGCCGTTCAAAAACTAAATCATTTTTTGTGAATTCAAAATCATAAAAGGTTTTTGATCCAATTGAATAATTTAAGAATACATTCAGCAGCCAATCCTTTTTTGAATTCACAGTGAATCCCAGATATGTATCCATATAAGATTTCGATCTGGAAACTTGATAAATAATTCCTTCCCTTGTTCCGCTTTCAAAATTTTGTTCGTGAACAACAAAATTGGCAACTGATTTACTGTGCTGGTTATCTAATCCTAAATCAAATCTAAAACTCCAATCTTCGTTTTCTTTAAAGAAACCTATCCCGACATTATTTCCGATGAAACCTTTGTTATTGAACTCAGAATAATTTACCCCACCGAAAAGTGCAATCGAATTTGTTACTGCAAAATCAACTTCGAATCCAAACTCATAATTTGGATTTTCTATAATAAAATTTGAGCCTTCAAAAAAGTATTCGTTTGATCCTTCAGTCTCATTAAATAAATAACTGTTCCTTCCAACTGCATCAACTGTGTCAATTTCAAAATAACCTTTGCTGTTCACTTTAGTATGTCCTTCAATATTGTTTTCAGAAATCTCATCACCATTTATTGCAAAAAAGGCATTTACCTGAAATGGATTCTTCTTTCTGTCAACAGTTATTTTAATTGGTTTATTCAGTGAAGAAGTTTCGGTTTTAACTTCCTGAATTCTGTTAACAAAAGGATCGAAAGTAGAACAGCCGAATGAAAAAATGATTACAAAAATTAACGTCGGAATTAATACGATTGATTTTTTCATTTATACCCCAAATAGTATCTTAAAATTTTCACAATTATTTAAATTTAATCAAGTCAATAAAACTGATTAATAATAAAATATTATTAAGGTAACTCAAATAAGAATATACTGATCTTCTCATTATAGTCTTAATTTTAATCTTACTCTTAATCTTTTTTAGATTATGATTAAGAGAATGAGTAAGATTAAGAAACTGAATCATTGGTGAAATATTTAATACTGATTTCCTTATATTCACATCTAAAATTTCTAATCAATTCCTATTTCGTATATGAATGAAAAATATGAAGCCGTAATCGGCTTAGAAGTACATGCACAGCTTTCAACAGGAACAAAAATTTTCTGCGGATGCTCAACGAAATTTGGTAATCCGCCCAATACTAATGTTTGCCCGGTTTGTTTAGGTCACCCCGGAGTATTACCTGTATTAAATAAAAAAGTTGTTGAATACTCAATACTTCTTGGATTAGCTACAGACTGCGTGATAAACAAGAAATCTATCTTCGCCCGTAAAAACTATTTTTACCCCGATTTACCGAAAGGATACCAAATTTCACAATATGAAGAACCTATTTGTGAACACGGTAAAATTAGCGTCGTAAAAAAAGACGGCACGACAAAAGAAATAGGAATTACTCGTATTCACATGGAAGAAGATGCCGGAAAGTCAATTCACGATAGGGGCTATGATACTTGTGTTGATTTAAATAGAACAGGCACACCACTTGTTGAAATAGTAAGTGAACCGGATATCAGGACAGCAGAGGAAGCTTATTTGTATTTAACCAAACTTAAACAGATTGTTACATATCTCGATATCTGCGACGGCAATATGGAAGAAGGTTCTCTTCGCTGCGATGCAAACGTTTCAGTTCGTTTAAAAGGTGAAGAAAAGTTTGGTACAAAAGCGGAAGTGAAAAATATGAACTCTTTCCGTAATGTTGAACGTGCAATTGACTTTGAAATAAACAGACAAATTGAATTAATTGAAGATGGAGGAAAAGTTGTTCAGCAAACTTTACTTTGGGATGCTGATTTAAACAAAGCCTTTCCTATGCGCAGCAAAGAAGAAGCACATGATTACCGCTACTTTCCTGATCCCGACTTAATGCCTGTGGTAGTTGGCAAAACTTGGCGAGAAGAAATTAAAGCTTCAATGCCTGAGTTAGCTGAAACAAAACAAAAAAAATATATTGAAGAATATAAACTACCGGAATATAATGCTGGGGTTTTAACTGCCACTCGCGATCTTGCCGAATATTTTGAGAAAGTTATTACCATTACTAATGATTACAAATCTGCAAGCAACTGGGTGATGGGCGATATTTCAAAAGTAATTAATGAAGAAAAAATCTCAGCTTCAGTTTTCCCGATTTCTCCGGAAAATATCGGCAAACTTATAAATTTAATTAACAATAAAACCATCAGTAGCAAAATCGCAAAAGATGTTTTCCCGATAATGTTAAATGAGAATAAAGATCCTGAAGTAATTGTCAAAGAAAAGAACCTTGTGCAGATTACAGATACGTCAGCTATTGAAGGAATAGTTGATAGAATTTTAGATGCAAATGAAAAGCAAGTGCAGCAGTTTTTGGACGGGAAAGAAAAAGTGTTGGGATTCTTTGTGGGACAGGTTATGCGTGAGTCAAAGGGGAAAGCTAACCCGGAGATTGTTAATCAACTTTTACGCGAGAAGTTAGAAGGAAGAAGATAGAAGCTATTTGATCCTCAACCTGCACTCAATTGTAACATCTTTAATATATGTTGAGGGTGATAATTTTAATAAATATCTAATCGTTTCTGTTATATCTTCCGGCCGAATCATTTCTTCTTTTGCAATTGCAGAGCCTGCTTCTTTAGCCATATCAGTATTAACCCACGACGGACTAATTGAAGTTACTTTAACTTTATATTCAGCAAGCTCACGATATAGTGATTCACTCAAACCAACTAGTGCAAATTTTGAGGAGACATAAGTACCTGCACCAGGGAAGCCATATTTTCCAGCTCGGGAGGCAATATTAAAAATATATCCCTTTTTTTGTTGTTTCATAACCGGGACAACTTCTTTGAGTAATGCAAACGGCGCGACAAGATTTGTATTTAATACTTTTGATAATTCATCCTCGCTGGCATCCAAAGAACCTTGAGCCCAAATCCCCGCGTTATTAACCAAAACATCTATTCGATTGTATTTTTCAATTACTTGTTTGATTATTTTTTTTGAACTTTCATAATCAGTAACATCCACAGGGTAAATAACTGGAGATAACTCTGTTTTGTCTTTAAGAACATAATCAATTTCTTCTTTTACCTTTGTAAGTTTTCTCTCTGACCTTGAGATTAAAATTGTTTTATAGCCATCTTGAGCCAAACCGATTGCAACTGATTCCCCTATTCCTCTGCTTGCGCCGGTGATTATTGCTATAGGTATTTTAGACATATTTCTTTCCCCTACAAAAATTGTTTTAAGGAAATTAAAAAAGAAGGTAATTAAAAAAATTGAGGAACCAAAAACGTTGAAGGTTATGGAAACCTTCAACGTTTAGCTAGGTAAATCCCGGTTAAAGTAATATAAGATTTATTATGCCATCGGTACTTCTACAATTAATACATCAGAATTTTCTGTTACATTAAGTTCAACGTTATCTGTTTCCCAAATACCAATCGCATCGCGCTTTGATAACTTTTCGTCAACAACTTTAATTTCACCTTCTATTACAAAGACATAAATACCGTTATTATCCGAATGCAAATTGTAAGTTACATTTTTTGATTCATCGTTTGTCAACCTCGAGATATAAGCATTTTGATTTATCCATAAGCCGTTTCCGACATCCCTTGGAGAAACTAAAACTGCGAAATCATTTTTCCTTTCTTCTGCAGAAAATGTTTTTTGATCGTATCTTGGTTCGTGTCCTGCCCTATCAGTTAAAATCCATAGCTGCAGCAAATTGGTTTCTTCTGTTTGTGAGTGATTATATTCGGAATGAAGGATGCCGGTACCCGCAGACATAACCTGAATATCGTTCGGATAAATAACTTCTTCGTGACCCTTGTTATCTTTATGAGCAAGTTTACCCTGTAAAGGTACAGAAATTATTTCCATATCTTTGTGGGGATGAGTTCCAAACCCCCGTCCCGGTTCAATTATATCGTCATTTAAAACTCTCAACAAACCAAATCCCATTTTTTCAGGATCATAATAGTTTGCAAAGCTGAATGAGTGCTTAGCCTTCAGCCAACCATGATTCGCATATCCTCTTGAATCTGATTTATGAATTGTTTTTTTCATTTTAATTTCCTTCTTATAATTTATTCAATTATTTTGCAATTGAGAACTTTAACATAATTAGTTTGCTAAAAGTTTCAAAAGTTTATTTTTGAATAAATTTAAATAATTAATACTCTTGATTATTTTAACACTTCATATCGCTTTTCAAAATCGATTTAACGGTTTATAACCTTCACCAAGCTGGACTCATTTTCTTTTACTTTCACATAACATGGAGATTGATATGAAAATTTCAATTTTAGGTGCCGGATTGATCGGAACACCAATGGCAATAGATTTAGCAAAAGATAATAATTTTGAAATTACTTTGATCGACTACGATAAGTCAAAATTAGAAAGAGTAAAAAATCACAAACAAATAATCACACTTCAAAAGGATTTATCAAAGAAAGAAAACATAATTGAGGTGACTCAAGAAGCAGACTTTGTTGTGAGTGCAATGCCCAGTTCAATGGGATTTGAAACTTTGAAAGCAGTTATTGAAAGCGGAAAAGATGTAGTTGATATAACCTTTGCCGAGGAAGATCCGCGTGAGTTGGATGATCTTGCAAAAAGCAAAAATGTAACCGCAATTGTAGACTGCGGTGTTGCACCGGGAATGAGCAACTTACTCGCCGGTTATGTTGATTCAATTCTAGATAAAACGGAAAATGTGGAAATCTATGTGGGCGGGCTTCCGCAAAAACGCGAATGGCCTTATGAATACAAGGCTGTTTTCGCGCCTTCCGATGTAATTGAAGAATACACACGTCCCGCAAGATATATTCAAAACAATAAAGTTGTAGTCAAGGAGGCATTATCGGAACCGGAAACAATCAATTTTAACGAGGCTGGAGACTTGGAAGCTTTTAACAGTGATGGGCTGCGTTCCCTTCTCTACAATATTGACGCACCAAACAAAAAAGAAAAAACTATGCGTTACCCCGGGCATATTGAAATTATGAAAATCTTTAGAGAGACAGGCTTCTTCAGTAAAAATGAAGTTGAAATCTCAGGTAACAAAATCAAGCCTCTTGATTTCACTTCAAAACTTTTATTCTCCGAATGGGAAATGAAAAATGACGACAGGGATATCACAGTAATGAGAGTGATTGTGGAAGGCAAAAAGGAAAACAAAAAAGTGAAGTATCAATACGATTTAATTGATAAATACGACGAAGAAACCCAAACAAGTTCAATGGCCAGAACAACAGGATACACAGCGACCATGGCTATTAGAATGCTGGCAAAAGGTTTATTCAATAGAAAAGGAATCTGCCCCCCTGAATTTATTGGAGAAAACCAAGAATGTGTCGAGTTTATTTTGAATGGACTCAAAGAAAGGAATATTAGTTATAATCTTATATTATCTCAGTAAAATTGACTGAATCAATTATGCTTGCCTGCTATGATGTAGTAGCAGGCTAAAATATCAAGACACGTAATCCTTCTAAGGCAAATAACTTTTTGGGCGTAAACTAAAACGTGCAGCATGAAGCGAGCTACAACAGAAGAGATATTGAATCACTCTTCCTTTTCTTTATCTTCTTCTTTTTGCATTGGAGTGCTGCTGTTAAATATATCCCGATGCAATTTCCATTGACCATTTACTTTTTTCCAAACAACGATATATTTTCCCTTATCAAGAATCTGCCCTTCCTCCCCTTTGAGGGTACACTTTGAAACTTCAATTGCTGTATTACCGTGACCTTCCACTTCAACAATCTCAAGATCAACCTCTTTAATTCCCATGTCCATCATAGCCTGCCAATATGATTGAATTGCTTCCTTGCCTGTTACAAATTCGCTGTTAGGGGGTAAGATTTGTCCGTTTTCTGTGTAAAGCGCAGCTAATCCGGAAGCATCACCCTGGTTAAATGCATACATAAAGGCTTCATTTGCAGAGGTAATTTCATTACGTACTTTTAAGTTATCTTCCTCTCTGGGGACACAGTTAATTAAAAGTATCATCATAAAGATGATAATAATTAAATAATTTTGTTTTGCGATCATAATTGTTTTCTCCTCTTTTTGATAATGAACTTCTTTCTATTCAGTTAGCTCAACAGTTTATGTTGTAGAGATTGTTAATTTTTCCTCTCCTTTGAAATAATATATTCTACAATTTTTAACTTTTGTTCAAGCCTATGCTGAGAAAGTTCATAAACTTCATCACTACCGGCCGAAGCTCCAATAATACCGCCCGCAGTGAATCCCGTCACACTACCTAATACAATTCCGCCAAGGACTGCAAGTCCTGACATATCAAAGTTAAAATTTACCTTTGAGGGTTCAGAATCATTACTAGTTGCTTTTGCAATTACGCCACCTGCTATAGCTCCCACCAAAAAACCAATACCGGCACCTGTCCAAAATTGGGAATCATAAACTTGCCTTATCTCCAAAATTGAATCAACTTTAATCCATTGTGTTTCTCCAGATTGTGAAATTTCGAGAGAATCTCCAATCAATTTTTCTATTGAACATTGAGGGAACGTAATGTTGCTTTTTAGAGTCAATTGAAAATTATTTACTTGAGCAAAAGATAGATTCGAAATGATGAAAAGGATTGTTATGAATGTCGCACATTTCATAACCCCTCCTTATTATTGTAAACGATAAATATCGACTTTAAGGAAATGACACATTAATCCATCCAGTTATTATTACAAACCTGCATTTTGACGATATTATTAAATTTCGCTTTCAGCAGATATAATATATTCTACCTTTTTTAATTTTTGTTCAAGATTTAGCTGCGAAAAGTCGTAAACGTCGTCAATGCCGGCTGATACTCCAATGACACCCCCCAATATAGTTCCAGTAGCAGCACCAATTGCCGCACCAATTAAGATATTAAGCCCCGATAAATCCACTCCACCAGATGAACCAGAGTGGTTTCTAGTGACTTCTCCAACTAAACCGCCGGCTAATAATCCTGCAAAAAAACCAATACCTACACCCTTCAAAAATTTTGACTTATAAACTTTTCTGATTTCTATAATGGAATCAACTTTAACCCATCGGGATATCCATAAGCGGGAAATCTTAACTAAATGTCCACTTAATTCTTCAATGCAACATTGAGAAATTATTTCGTTATTTTTGAGAGTAATTTGAAAATTATTTGTTTGAGCAAATGATAGATTTGAAATGATGAAAAGGAATGTTATGAATATTGCATATTTCATAGCTCCACCTCTATTATTATAAATCATAAATATCGGCTTTAATGATCCGCCATATTTTTAATCCGTAGAGTAAATTGTTACATTCAAGACTATCAGAAGGGAGTGGTTGTAAATTACAAAATTTGCTGTTAGTTTCAAATATAATTATTACATAAGCCATTGTAATAAAATAAGTTATTGAGTTATTAGGTTATTAAATACCTTTTATATTATTAATGTGGATAGCATTGAATCGCTCATAGCAGGGACAGTATAAACAATACTTGACTAGATTTTGAGTCAAATTTGGCATAACAAATTAGAAATTCTTCTAAGCAATCAGCAACAACATCAAAATATTATTTTGGAATTTTTATATTTGCTTGGATTATTTTATTTTTCCTAAAAGGACTCCAAAAGGTTGATGAGCAGACATAATTTTGGTTTTAATGTTTTTAATTATCCCCCCGAAGATCTTTTAGATTATGCCAACGAAAAAAATCTAAACCATATAGAAATTAATTTAACTAAAGCACATTCTTCAGTTGAATCTTTTGACGAAAAAAGGATTGAGGAGTTGAAAGAAAAAACTACAAAAAATAATATTCAATTGAGCTTTCATCTCCCTTACGAAACAAATATTGCTGATAATATTTATTATAAAAGTCGGGCGAATATTGCTTACGTTTGCAAAGCAATTAATCTTGCCGGTAAACTTGATGCCCAAAATATAACAAGCCACATGGGATTTTTTTTCTGGTTCCCTGTTGAAAAATGGCAAAGGGAAAAATCATTGAAGCGATTTGTGCAAAATATGACTGAGATATTAGAAAAGTGTAATCAATGCAATGTTAATATCGCGCTTGAAAATGTGGCTCCACTCCCACATGGTTCAGAACATTTATTATTGGGCGATAGCATCAATGATTTAGATTACATTTTCACCGAACTAAAATCAGAGAGTATAAAATTCTGCCTTGATACTGGCCATGCAAATACCGCCGAAGGAGTTAATGAATATCTTGACAGGTTCGTTGATAAACTTGCAATAATACATTATCATGATAACAATGGGAAGGATGATAGTCATTTGCCGGTTGGTGAAGGCAATATCAATTGGAAAGAGTTTGGGGAAAAGTTAAAAGAAATAAATTTCCAAGGACCTTTAATCAGTGAATGCAGGAACTTGAAACCTCATCAAGCAGCTGAAGGATTGAGAAAATATTTGTTATGAAAAATTCGCACTGCTAGATTGAGCGCTCAGCTTCAGCTTGGTGTAACGAAATGTGAGTAAAGCGTCAATTCTCAATATTAGCATTTTGCAAATTCGAATTGACAATTGTAAGAGATAGTCAAGTCTTCCAATAAATCGGAATCCTTGCAATGGAAAAACAAATTTCTACAACGCTTCCCCGCTAAAATCATAATTTAATCTTTTCTGTATTGCATTAATTTGTGCAAAAGTATTCTTCAGTGTTTTAACTTCAATCCGTGTGAGCTTATTCGGATTAATAAAGTTATCAAACGGTTTATCTTCCGTAATTTGTGTAGCCTGGTGCTTGAATCTTAGCTGCATCAAAAAGTTATAAGCTTGCACAATTTCTTCGTAACTATTTTTATTTATTATTCCTTTTTCCCAAAGAGAATGAAGTCTTTTCAAAGTATTTGTATCCGATAGATTATTCTTAAGTGCATAAATTCTTGAGAAATCACTTATAGGCATGGTCGCAAGTTTGATATCGAAAGTTTCCGCATGGTCTCCTTTTGATTCTAGTAATAATCCCCCGAGTATCCCAACAGGCGGTTTGTGAAGCAGGCAATTCTTTGTAAGATGCTGGAAGAAGCCTGCTTGCCCATCTGTTAATTCACTTAACTTTTCCCTTAATTTATCAACAAGATTACTGTTTCCATAAACATATCTGAAGTCGAAAAATATACTTATATCTATCAGATCTTGTTGTGATGAATTTGCAATCCAATTGTGGAAATAACTTATCCATTTATCAAGCGGCTGTGTCCACTTTGTATTTTTAGCCATTGCTTCACCTTTACAAAATGTATAACCGCATTCATTCAAACCATAACAAACCGATTGGGCAAGTTTGTCAAAATATTTTTTTACCTTATCATAATCTTTCTCATCAACATTCTCAAAAATAATTGCGTTGTCTTGGTCGGAGATTAAAGTCTGTTCTTTGCGGCCAGCACTTCCCAAAGCTACAAAAGAAAACAGTACAGGCGGTTCCCCTAATTCATCAACAGCGAATTCGATTAGCTTAATTACAATAGCATCGAACACAGAAGTAATTATATGTGTAATGTTTTTTATTTTAGCGCCGCTGTCAACCAAAGCCTTTATAAGCCTAGGAAGTTTTACTTTTACTTCAGATAATTCATCAATTGATTTTGCAATTTCAATCCCCCTTAATAAATATGCTGAAGATTGTCGTTCTACTTTAAGCAGCTCTTCACTACTAATTATTCCTAATATTGTTCCTTCATTATTTTTAACTGCCAAATGCCTGGTAGAACTTTCATGCATCCGCATAAGGCCTTCAAAAACAAATGCATCACTTGATATTGTAACCAACGGAGCGCTCATAACATTGTGTATTGATTTATTCATATCATAATTTTCCGCAACAACCCTTTCTCTCAGATCGTGATCAGTTACAATACCTATATATTCACCTTTATCAGATTGAACTAAAGCTGCACTGTATTTTTGCTTTGAAATTATTTTTGCTGCTTCCTGTATAGTTTCATTCATATTGCACGAAACAACTTTAGTTAAGAAATTTTCCAACGGCTGATGCAAAAACTTTAATGATGTCTGCAGTTCAACGATTAAATTTTCTCTTTCCTTATCAAGTCTTATTCTATCTGTAATATCCTCTATAATTCCGTCGCAAAACTTGCTGCTGTCTTGATCGTCCTTTACTAAAACAGCAGAAACAGAGATCATTGATGTTGAGCCGTCTCTTTTGAAGATTTGAATTACATTGTTTTTTACTTCACCCCTCGAAAATAGCTTTTCAAAAAATCGCTCTTGGTCTTCTTTATCACGAAAGAGTTCAACAATTTTTGTTTCCAATAATTCTTCTTTTTTTTCGAAACCAAAAATCTTTAACGCTGCTGAGTTAACTTCAATAAATCTACTATTTCTACCAAGGGTGCTTCTGAAAACTCCTATATTGATATTGTTGATTAATGTGTTAAATCGCTCTTTATTTTCGCCAAGCTCTTCCGATATTCTCTTGCTTGTGCTTATATCCTTAACAATTACTGTGAAGCCGGATTTTTCACCAAAAGATATTTCAGAAGTATAAAGCACAACATCTGCTTCAGAATTATTTTTTGTTATCAACTTTGATTCAAATTGAGGTTTGTAATTACCATTCTTTAGAAGATTGTTAAAAAATTGGATCCCGGAAATTTCTTCAAAATCTTCTCTACAAATAATTTTTGAAAGGTTGTTAGCTTCAGAAATATTTTTATAGCCAAGCATTTCAAGCAAAGCATAATTTGCATAAACAAACTTGCTTTCCAAAATCATAACGAGACCATCTGTTGAAGCTTCAACAAGAGCTCTATATTTACTTTCGGATTCACGTAATCCTTCTTCAGCTGTCTGTCTTTCGTTTTCAATTTTTAGGCTTTGCTCTCCAATGTAAAATAGAATCAATCCAACAAGAAATAAGATTGCAAGAGAAACATAAATTAAATTGCCGGTAAGATTACTAATTTCCTCCTTAACATCTTCAATATAAATACCCGTTCCGATTATCCATCCCCAGGGTTTAAATTCTTTCACAAAAGAGAGCTTCGGGACAATTTTAGTAGAATCATCTTTCCACTGCCACATGTAATCGACATAACCTTCGCCGGATTGTTTTACAACTTTTACGAATTCAACAAATAATCTTTTGCCCTCATGATCTGAATAGTCCGAGAGATCAGTTCCGTCAAGCTCAGGACGGTACGGGTGCATAATCATATTTGGGTGCTCATCGGTTATCCAGAAGTAATCCTTGCTTTCTTCACCGTATCTTAAATTTTTAATTCGTTCGACTGCTTCACTTTGTGCCAGTTCAATCAATAATTCGTTTGATTCATATTTTTCATTAAAATCTGCAAGAATGCTCCAAGCTGAGTTAGTTAATTCACTTATCATCTCTCGTTTACCGGCTAACATATTACTTTCAAAAGCCGGAATAATGAAAATGAAAAATGATGATGTAAATAAAATAAAAGCAAAAAGGGTCGGTAAAACTATTCTCAAAAAGAAATTCCTTTTATGATTTTTTGTAAGCATATTATTTTATAAATTTTACAATAATTAATTTACGACAGTCAACCTTTACAATCTACATTTAATGTTTTATAAACATAAGAAACAAAAATGAGCTATGGCAATGGTAACAAATTCTAATTTGCATTACATGATCATCAAACATATAATTGACAAAGGTTACGCACCTGATGTAAAAACTTTAGCAAGAATTTTGAACAGCGACAAAATAGAAATTGAAAAAGGACTATACGTATTGCAGGAATATCACGGTGTTGTTCTACATCCGCATGAACCAAAGGTTTGGGTAATTCACCCTTTTTCACTTGCTCCGACAAACTTTATTGTAAAATCCGCAAAAGGTGTATGGTGGGGAAATTGTGCATGGTGTTCCTTGGGAGTTGCTGCATTATTAAAAGAAGATTTAACCATCACTACAAGCCTTGGAGCTCACGGTGAGCAAGTAATTATTCATATAGAAAAAGGTGAAATCAAAGAAGAAAATTTATTCATTCATTTTCCAATTCCGATGAAAAATGCTTGGGATAATGTTATTTACACCTGCAGTAATATGCTAGTATTTAATAATGAAGAACAAGTTGATGAATGGTGTGCAAGACATAATATACCCAAGGGTGATATCCAGCCAATAAAAAATATTTGGGAATTTTCAAAAGAGTGGTACGGAAATCATTTAAATCCTGACTGGAAAAAATGGACAATGAAAGAAGCGAAAGAAATGTTTGCGAAATTTAATCTGACACACGAGATATGGAATCTTGAAGAATCGGGCTCAAGATTTTAGATAACAATGAAGCAAAAAAAAAGAGCTGTAATACATGTATTGATTTGTGTATCTCTGTGGGCACTCATTCCCGTTGTATCAAAAACGGGGCAAGCCAAATTAGATAATCATCAGTTTCTATTTTGGTCAAGTCTTATTTCTTTTATTGCATTGTTAACTACAACATTTATCAACAAAAAAAATAAAACATTTCTAACCTACAAAAGAAAAGAGTGGACTAGTGCTATAGCATTTGGGTTTTTAGGAACATACCTTTATTTTATTCTCCTTTATTTCGGTTACGCTAATGCACAAGGTTTAGAAGTGCTTGTACTTCAATACAGTTGGCCGATATTTATTGTCATATTATCAATTCCGCTATTGAAAGAGAAGCTTACTCTGAGAAGGCTGCTTTCAATTATTGCCGGTTTCTTTGGTGTGATAATCGTTTTAACCAAGGGTAATTTTTCTCAACTTCATTTAGGCAACATTAATGTTTATATTATAGTTTTGCTTGGTGCATTTAGTTTTGCATTATTTTCTGTTTTGAGTAAAAAAGTTAATCTTGAACCATACACTTTAAATACAGTTTACTTTTTTACGGCTACAGTAATTTCATTTATCTCTATGATTATACTTTCCAAATTTACGTTACCCCAATTTAATGACATGCTTCCTATTCTAATTAACGGCCTGCTGGTTAACGGATTTTCATACATCTTTTGGATTAAGGCACTCAAAAAAGCAGAAGCTTCTTTTATTGCTCCATTCGTATTTATCGCGCCGGTTTTGGCTGCTCTTTATTTAATTATCTTTTTTGACGAGCCTGTGTTGCCTGTTTATGGAATTGGTCTACTGAGTGTGATATTGGCAGGGTTACTAAATAAATAAAATTTTTACGCTAAATTCCCTTTCTGAGTTTTAATTCACTGATTTCATGCGGGATTTTATGAGCCTCATCAGTTTTTTTAAATGTTCTGAATCAGTCATATTCTTTAAGTGTGCAATATACCATGTTCTGTGTAATCCCTTATTCGTAATTTTAATTGGAATAACTTCCTTTCTTTCAATGTAAGGTTTTATTGCCCAATTTGCCATTACGGAAACTCCTAAGCCTGCCTTAACCATTTCCACTCTCGCCTCAGTTAGCTGAACCTTTATTTTTCTTTTGGGAAATACTTTTTCAGTTTTCAACAATTTTTGAAAAGCGGTAATAGGTCTCGGGTAAATAATAACATCTTCGTCAGAGAACTCTTCAACTTTTATAAACCTCCTTTTTTCCCATTTATGTCCTGGAGGAACGATAACAAACAATTGATCCTTAAATGCTTCTGAAAAGATCAAATTGTAATCTTGATTTTTTTGACTGACAATTGCTAAATCTATTTGCCCCCTTACAATATAATTTAAAGGGTCGTCGGTAGCTTCATGTGAAATATTAACTTCGCTGTCCGGGTAAAGTTTATAAAATTCTTTAATTATCGGTGGCAGCCAGAAATATCCGGTGTAACAGCTTGAGGCTAGTGTTAGCTTAATTTCATTTTGGGATTGAAAAGATTCTACTTCTGTTTCAAGGTTCCGAATATTGTCTAAAATTCGATTTCCCTTTTCAAGTATCATATTTCCAAGTTCAGTGAGAACCATTCTCTTACCAATTCTTTTGAAAACGGGTGCTTTACAGTAATCTTCCAATTCTTTTAGCTGATGACTTAAAGCAGGCTGTGATAAGTATAATTTTTCACAAGCTTTACTTAAGCTGCCTTCCTCTGCAACTACTCTTATTAATTTTAAATAACTCAGTTTCATTTTTTACATTGTTTTGATATAAAATTAACGAATCTTTTTTATAAAAACTATTCATTTTCTTTATACATAAATTCATCATAACATTGTCAATCGGATTAAATAATATAGAGGAAATTACAGATGGAAAACTTATCACTCGATCCCGAAAACTGGGATGAACCAAGAGAACTTGGAATAAAAATGATTGATGATGTAATAAAGTATTTGTCCAATGTAAGGGATAATAAAATTTGGAACCCAATCCCTGAAGAAATAAAGGAAAGGTTGAAAGGTGATCTTCCTATTGAAGGATCAAAAGTTGATGATGTTTACAACGAATTAATTGAAACCGTCTACCCCTATCCCAAAGGTAACGCTCATCCAAAATTCTGGGGATGGGTTGAAGGTTCAGGAGATATTTACGGAGCATTGGCAGACTTTTTTGTTAAGGGCATGAACGTGTTCGGCGGATTCGGTGAACATAGCGCAATATATATTGAAGAGCAGATTCTGCGTTGGCTTAAATCTTTAGTTGGCTATCCACCGGAATCAAGCGGTATAATAGTAACAGGCAGTTCGATTGCTAACTTGGTTGGGATCAACGCGGCTCGTCATTCTAAAAGTCCTTTTAAAGATAGAACAGAAGGATTAAATCAAAATGAGAACAAACTGCTAATTTATTGTTCAACTGAAACTCACAATTCAAATCAAAGGGCTATTGAAATATTGGGACTTGGAAGTGAGAATATAAGAAAGATAGAATCTCTAAATGACTACACTATTAACCTGGAAAAATTAATGCAAACAATTGCCGAAGATAAAAAAAACGGATTTATACCGATCTGTATTATTGGAACAGTCGGGACGGTTAATACGGGTGCAATTGACCCTATTGATAAATTAGCGGATATATGCAGGCAAGAAAACATTTGGCTTCATGTTGACGGAGCTTTTGGTGCAGCTCTGGCACTACTACCCGAAATGAAATCTAAGTTAAAAGGATTGGATCAAGCGGATTCAATTGCATTCGATTTTCATAAATGGATGCACGTTACTTACGAAGCTGGTTGCGTTTTGATAAGAGATAAAAAAATTCACGAAAGCACATATTTAATTGATGCGGAGTATTTGAAAAAGCATGACAGAGGTGTTTCTGCTGGACCATCATTTTTCTATTTAGGACCAGAGATGTCGAGAAGTGCAAGGGCATTAAAGATATGGTTTCCCTTTAAAATTCACGGAATTAATAAGTATGCGGATTTGATTAGACAAAATCTGGATCAAGCTCAATATTTATCGAAGCTTATAAATGAATCAAATCAATTACAATTAATGACTCCAACTAAAATGAACATTGTTTGTTTTAGGTATTGGTCTGATGGATTAAGCACAATACAATTAAATGAGTTGAACAGACAGATAGTTATGGAATTGCAGGAAGAAGGAATTGCCATACCATCATATACAGTGATCGAGGAGAATTATGTTATTCGAGTTGCAATAACTAACCATAGGAGCAGATTGGAAGATTTTGACGACTTAATTAGAGATACAATTGCTATTGGAAATGCGATTAAGAGTAAAGCTTAGAATTCTTGTCTAAAGAATTTAACCCCGGCGGAACCGGGGTTAAAAATTATTAAGAAGTTTTATAATTATGAACTTTTTCCGCCAAGAACTTTTTGATCTCAAGCGGTGTACTTTCTTTAGATAATTTTGAGACTATTATGTTTGTTAAAATCGCCAACGGTGCTCCCCAAATAGCAAAGTACCATGCATTCATATAATAGTTTATAAATTCTTGTCCGGGTAACGAAGCGCCAAATTTTC
>CAJHYN010000131.1_pt1 | contig 18711 bp, 14 predicted proteins | sample 9198641 | NCBI WGS metagenome assembly CAJHYN01 (sample SAMEA7708370, study PRJEB35096) | sediment metagenome | biome: marine neritic benthic zone biome [ENVO:01000025]; feature: sediment [ENVO:00002007]; material: shallow marine sediment [ENVO:03000034] sea grass bed [ENVO_01000059] ... | reverse complement strand
GTTTTTTACATAGATTCCTATTCCCCTACCTCCACTGTTTTTTTTATTTTTTTAATTAGTTTTAGAACTTATCAAGTCCTTCCTTCTTTCTTTTGAGTGTAATGTAAATGACTTAATTAGAAAACGCTTTAAAAAGCCATAGTCTTCATCCTTTATATAATCGGGCATAATTTGTTCGTTATACAAAATGGAAAGGATTCTTTTATCATGCACCAAAATGATTGTTCGAACATCATTAATACATTTTTCGGACTCAATTAAAGCCTTCAATACATTGGGCTTGATCCTCCTCAGTTCTTCCCTGTCCATTTCAAGTATAAACTGCGCTGCAGTTTTTTTATTTGCTGTAAGTTTTCCGTTAGTCAATTCCAATTTGTCCGGAGAAATATTGGCAATTATAAACCCTTTTTTACTTAATTCGTTAAACAATTGGTAGGCTTCAGTCCCCTTTTCAAGATCATGCACATAAAACAAAATTTTACTTGCATCCAAGTCTTTGGAAATAGCTGAAATAAATGCGGTTTGTTCAGGCAAAAAATTCCAATTGGGGTCAACATACGGTGCTAATTTATTGAAAACCAAACTCATATAATAACTAATCATCCATCCATTGATGGGGTATCGGCAACCAATTTCACAAATCTTCGGTTGTCCACTCTTGTCAAAAATCAAATCCGGGCGATACATTCCCGCTTTATAAGGAACTGATTCAGCTAATCGCAAGATTGATTCTAATTCATTGTCCAAATGATATACTTCACGAATCCTTTTATCATGAAAGTAATTCAAAACTATTTGCTCAATTACGTTGTTTAGCAAATCACTTAATCTATTATACTCAACCAAGTGGATCGGGTCTATCACTATAGGGACATTCATAAATGTGTCTTTGCCATTAAAAGGAATATCATTAAAGTATTCTTTTAGCAATGGCATTAAATCTGAGTAATTAGCACCTTTTTTTGGAAGAGAGTAGCCTCTCATATTATCCATAATTTTGTTGTTAACTTTAATTTGTTTTATCGAACACTCTAGAGTATTTCAATGGGTATACTGTTTATCTAAAATGCCCATTACTTTGGATTTAAGATTTAAATAATCTGTTATTATTTCTTCCAAATCATATTCTTCAATATCAATCCCAAGTGCATTAGCGTATGAATTAACAGCATCTACTGCGTGGAAAAAATGATTTTTCTCAGTTGGTCCACAGTGTACTTTTATCCAGGCAAGTGATCTTTTAATCTCTACTTCGGAGAAACGGCCGTCAAGTCTTAGCCAATTCTCAAACAAAGAGATGATAAATTCAACTTCTCCGTGAGTGTATATTTCATGAACAAGTGTTGTTAACAGTCCAATCATAATATCATTACTTCTTAATGAATTTTTATCTTTCCATGCTTTAAATGCGATGGCTTCATCACTTAAATACTTATTGGAAAGCCAAGAATCATTACCGGCAATATTAGTTGCCATGGTATAGAATAATTCGGAATGCAGCACATTACCAACTACTGCCAAATCTTCATCAACAATTCTATTGAGGCTAGCAACAGCTTTGAATAAATCATGCTCACTCAAAACAGTTTGATTTTTGTGTAAGATCATTGTCATCCGGTTGCTTAGGCCGGCAACAGTCATCGCGCTATTGTTTGTTTGACTCCAACTTTTAAAAAAAGAATTAAGTGTTTCTTGATCTTGCTTTTTTGAAGTTAATGATTTGAAAGAATCTTCAATCATTATAAAATTTTCCTTTTGCATTGGAAAATGTGTTAATAATTGTGTTTTTAAATGAGATTCTCTCATTTGTTCTATTACGGGTAAAATAATTGAATTTAGAGTTTTCATAATTTATAACTCATTGTTAGTTATGGTGATTATTATTTTGTTTTTTAGGATTTGAACATTTTCCTTTTTGCCAAAAAGCGGTATTGAATTCCCCTTTTAGGTTATGCCTGTAGCATCGTAATAAACGTTTTGCATTTATTACTAATAAAGGTTAAAATGTTATTCATTAATTATATAAATTAAATATAAAGATATGAAGAATCAAGATGTTGCTGGAGAATTTTTAAATAGCTAATAATTGAAAATTATTATTAATTAACCGTTAAAAATTATTTGTCAGATCTTAAGTTTTTTCTTGAATATATTAAAAAATTAGGTGTGGGCAGTTTAGAGAAAAAGGAATTCCAGAGAACTAATTAACATTTAAATGTTTTCTTATGCAAGATAAATTGAATATTTTGATAGCAGTAATTAAATAAATATAAAAACATAACTGTCTTGAATAACCTGGAAGAAATATTAAAAGAAAAAATAATCACCAACAATTCCCTCGGAGGCGGCTGTATTGCTGATTCGCGGAAAATAAAAACCGAATCCGGCAAGGAATATTTTGTTAAATCTTATTCAGGCAACGGAAATAATATTCTTCGAAATGAAGCAAACGGATTAATTGAATTAAAGAAATCAGGTGCAATCAGAATTCCGGAAGTTGTTCACTTTGATAACGAGATTTTAATTTTGGAATACATAAAAACCGGATCGAGAAAGAATAATTTTTCGGAATCCTTTGGGCAGCAGTTTGCAGAGATGCATAAAACTACTTCTGAGAAATTCGGTTTTTATGAAGACAATTTCATTGGCGCCACTCCTCAAAAAAATCTGCCGGAAAAAGAAAACTGGACTGAGTTCTATTTACAAAACCGTCTAATCTTTCAATTTAGACTTGCTGAAAGAAACGGATACGTTGATTCAAGGTTCAGAGATTTGTTTAATAAATTCGAAAACATTGTTCCTAAAATTATTGAAGGAAGTGAAGAAAAGCCCACTTTGCTGCACGGAGATTTGTGGAGTGGAAATTTTATGGTTGACGAATTTGGTGAGCCTGTTCTAATTGATCCTGCTGTTTACTACGGACACCGTGAAGCAGATTTGGGAATGACAAGATTATTCGGTGGATTTGATTCAAGGTTTTACAGCGCTTACAATGAAGCTCACCCTTTACCCCAAGGTTGGGAAGAAAGGATTGATCTTTACAAATTTTATCATGTTATTAATCACTTGAATTTATTCGGAGCCGGTTATCTTTCTCAAACTATTTCTATAATAAAAAGTTATTTATCATAATTTTCTCAAAGACATAGTGAGGAAAAAATGATTTTTTCGATAAAACAAAATGAAAACTACACAGCCGTTATCTCCAATGTTGACAAGCTGGATAGCCTTGTCGTACCTGAACTAAAGTCAATCTTTGAAAAACTTAATAATGAAGGGCAAAAATACATTATCCTGGATTTGGCGAGGGCACTGTATTGTGATTCAATGGGACTGAGTACAATGCTCACCGGGAATAAGATATTCAAAAACTCAGGAGGTGCTTTAGTAATTTGCAATATCCAGCCTCTAATCGAAAAGATGTTAATTATGTCAAATCTTAAAAGAGTTCTAAATATCACACCGACTTTTGAAGATGCAGTTGATTTCTTGAAAAAGAATTAAAAAACGGAAACTAATTTGTTACGCTGAACTTTTTTGTCGAACAAATTATTCTTCAAGAAATAATTTATTTTAACCATTCGGAATTTTCTAAAACAACCCTGTACCCGTCAACATCTTCAAACGTTTTACCTTTTATATCCCAATAAGGATTATAAGATTTTACCTGCTCAAAGCCGGCATTAATCATTTTTGAACATTGCGTTTCCCACTCTTCTCTGGAAGAAATATAAAACACAATTAAGTTATCCTGTGTTGGAGCTTTGCCAACTGTAGTTTCTTTGTGATGTGTAAATTCAAAATGATATGGTGAATTTTCTTCTCCGATTATCACTCCGTCAAAACCCTCATGGTCTTTAAATTGCGAAAGGATTTTGAAGCCAAATCCCTTTGTATATTGTTTTACAACCTGATCAAGATTATCTGTATGACGGGCTACTCTTAATTTATAGTTTTTCATTTTCCCTGTTTATAATTCTAATAAAAAATAGTTTAGGTATTTTTTTTTACACTGTTGAGGTTACTTTTTTACAATAAATACTTACTTGGGTTAGTTTAATTCCAATCAAAGATATACAAAATTACTTAAATCTTCACGGCATCCTTCAATTAAAATTAGGTAGAGTTATGTTTAGAAAAATAAAACCAATTGTTATTGTTTTCCTTTTCAACTGTTTGTTTTCTCAACCGTATCAAAAAGATGATTCTAGTATTATTGTTGGCGATACTTTAAGTAGTGGTGGAAGCAGTTGGATTGATTACGACAATGATAGAGATCTTGACGTATTCATATCTAACGGTAACCTAAATCCTCAAAGAAATAAGCTGTTTCAAAATGATGGAACAGGTAATTTTACTGAAGTACTAACAGGCGAAATAGTTAATGAATTAGCTTCTTCCATAGGAAGTACCTGGGGAGATGTAGATAATGACGGTGATTTGGATTGTTTTATTACAAATAGAGCACTTGCCGATGGAACTCCTACTAGAAATTTCCTTTATCTAAATGATGGTTCTCCGAATTTCACTTTTACTAAAGTAACTGATGGCGACATAGCTACAAATGAAACAAACGGAAACATGGCTCAATGGATTGATATTGAAAATGACGGTGACCTGGATTTATTTCTTATAAATTTTAGTGAAGAAAATATTCTTTATCTGAATGACGGTGCAGGTTCTTTAACAAAAACCGATATCGATCCCATAAAACAATCCAGTTTATCTATTTGTGCCGCCTGGGCTGATTATGATAATAACGGATTCGTTGATTTATTTGTAGGTAACGCCGGTGGAGAAACTAATTTTCTATATAGAAATAACGGTGATTTAACTTTTTCACAAATTACTGATGGGGATGTTGTTACTGATGCAGCAAATACAACCGGATGTGCTTGGGCTGATTTTAATAACGATGGTTATTTGGATTTGATTGCTGCAAATTTTCTATTAACGGCAAATAACTTATATCTTAACGACGGTCCTCCTAATTATACGTTTACGAGTATCAAAGATGGGTTTATTTCTAATGATCAGGCTAGTTCTATCGGTACTGCCTGGGGTGATATTAATTTGGACGGTTTCCTGGATTTAGCAGTAGGAAACGGCCTATTAGAGAACAACTCAATGTATTTCAAAGAAGCTAATCTTCAAAACACTGATTTCACTAGAAATGTTCAAGGAGTTTTTGTTAATGACGGCGGTAATTCCTTTGGGGTTGCATTAATTGATTTTGATAAAGACGGTGATCTTGATGCGTATGTTGCCAATATTAATGATTCGAGAAATTATTTTTATCAAAACAACGAAAGCGGTAAGAACTGGGTAAGTATAAAGTGTGTTGGTACTTCTTCCAATATTTCTGCGTTGGGCACAAAGGTTAAATTAAAAGCTAATATTTCTGGGAAAGATTTTTGGCAGTTAAGGGAAGTTTCATCTCAATCTGGGTACAATTCTCAAAGCAGTTATGAATTGTTTTTCGGATTAAACGATGCTGCTATTATAGATTCAATATCAATTCAATGGCCCTCCGGAATAAGAGAAACATTTACTAATATTGAGCCAAACAAATTTTATACTGCTATTGAAGGAGATGGTTTTGATGTTGTTACTTCTGTTGAAGTAGATGATACACAAATACCCGAATCATTTCAGTTATTTCAAAACTACCCCAATCCTTTTAATCCTTCAACAAAAATAGACTACTTTCTTCCAACTTCGACGGGAGTAAAATTAAGAATATTCAATATACTCGGACAGGAGATCAGATCGTTGGTAAACGGTTTTCAGCAGGGCGGATATAACAATGTTGTTTGGGATGGTAAAGATAATACAGGGAATGATGTTGTATCGGGAATTTATTTATATAAACTCGAGGCAGGGTCAAAGTTTGAAATTCGCAAAATGATATTGTTAAAATAAGGGGAACTATTTATGAAAATTAAAATAAATAATAGAATTTATTTCGTGCCTTTTCTCTTTGCTGCCATAATGTTTCTTCTTTTATTTTCAAAATGTTCTGAAGATAAAAAAACTCCTGTTGAGCCGACAAACAACGAAGAGGAATTACCCGTTCAAGCTTCATTTGTGTTTACGAATGTAAACGTTGTGCCAATGAATGAAGAGAAAGTAATCCCGAACCAAACAGTTGTAATTCTTGATGGTAAAATATCACAAATTGTTCCTCAAGGGAGTTTAGAATTCCCTAATTCTACTCCTCAAATAGATGCCGGAGGATTTTATTTAATGCCTGGCTTAGGCGACATGCACGCTCATCTTGTTAATGATGAGCAATCTAAAAATGATTTATTGCTTTATATTGCGAATGGAGTAACAACAGTAAGATTTATGTGGGGTTTTACTCGCTTTTTGAATTGGAGGGAAGAAGTAAAAAGCGGAGCAACTATTGGTCCTAACATTTACTCTGCTAGTCCGGGATTTGAAGGGCGCTCTTCCGGGTTCCCAGGTTCTATTCTTTTTAGCAGTACGGATCAAGCTCGTCAGCAGGTAATAAATCAAAAAAATAGAGGTTATGATTTTATAAAAGTTTTCAATAATCTTACTTTGGATGAATACCTCGCAATAACCGATGAAGCAAAGAATCAAGATATTCGTGTAATTGGACATGTTCCGTTTGCATTTAACATAGATCAAGTAATCGATTCTCCTTCGCCTCAAGTGTGTGTTGAACATTTAGCCGGATATTCCAGATCAGTTACTAATACAGGTTCATGGGCTACCGGCGATATTAATGAATCCAGTTTGTCGGATCTTGCGGAAAGGACTTTAGAAAGAGGCATTTGGCATTGTCCTACAATAACTGTGGGTTCACGGATGATTTCTCAGGTTAATCAGCTAAGTAGGGTTCCCGAATTAAGATTTGTTTCTCCGGCTGTAGTAAACTGGCTGCAGCAAACTGTAACTCAACCGCCTAATTTTGATTCCAGGAAGAGTGATGAAAATAGAAAGCATGTAGTAAAAGTATTTAATGATAAAGGTGTAAAACTCTTGTTAGGAACTGACGGAGCTTTTTTTTGGGTGCTGCCTGGATTTGGAATTCATGAAGAACTAAATAGTTTTGTTGATGCCGGACTTACACCATACCAAGCATTTAGAGCGGGTACAATTAACGTTGCAGAATTTCTTGAAAATTCCGACGAATTTGGAACTATTGCAATAGGGAAAAGAGCAGATTTAGTTTTGCTAAAAGAAAATCCACTTGAGGGTGTAGAAAATTTTAGGAACCGTGTTGGTGTTATGATCAACGGCAAATGGTTTACCGAAGATACTCTTCAGGAAATGCTTGATGAACTTGCGGAATCATATGGTAATTAAAATGGAAGTAAGATGAATTATTGAAAATATATTATATGAGTGCATAGATAATTCATGTAATTAATTAAATTTTTTTGTTTAAGTTCTTTATCAACGAGGATTCACTTAATTTGTTTATCAATAAATTGCTTTGCAAATGACATTTATACATCACATACCAAAGCATTATTTGAATAAATATATTGATTCAATAATCTACTATAAAGGTTATAAACCTAAGCATTCAATTGAAAGAATTGTTCCTGATTGTACGATAAACCTCATTTTTGAACTTGACAACATGCCCAGGCAAGTTTATGACAACGAAACTTTGAAACCTACTGGAGACAAGAGAACAAAAGCGTGGTTATCAGGAATGCATTCAAATTATATTACTATCAATGCTCTACAAGATTCTGAAATGTTTGTTATTAGATTTAAGCCCTTTGCTTCCTATGCTTTTATTCATAAGCCCATTTACAAATACAATAATAAAGTTGTAATGGCAAATATAATGTTCGGTGAGGAAATTTTTAAATTTAGAGAAGAATTACTGGCAATTGAGAAACCCGAGAATAAAATAAAAGCCGGTGAATATTGGCTTTCACAAAGATTTGATAAATCCAAACTTCCCGATGCCGTAGTAGAAAAAGCATACAACGAAATTTTATCCAATCCAATATTTGAACAACCTTTAGTAAAAAAGTTAATAGAAGAATCAGGGTTTTCGAAAAAGCACTTTCTAAATTTGTTTAAAAAGTTTATCGGACTCACTCCCAAGAAATTGCAAAGAATACTTCGGTTCAAGGAAATTCTGACATCAATTCAGAATGATAAAAAACTAAACTGGGCGAGAATATCATCTGAATGCGGTTATTTTGATCAAGCACATTTTATAAAAGAATTTAAAATGTTTTGCGGAATTAACCCGAAAGAATTCTTTGAAGGTCATAATGAGAGTGGAAGGGTAAATTTTTTCCCACTCAACTAATAGGTCACTTTTTTACAATACTTCCTTCCTTTATCAAACTAATTTGATCCACAAAAAAACAATATGAAATATACGTTAGAGATTGAAATAAATGCGCCTCAAACATTGGTAATAGAGTTGTTAAGTAATCACCAGAATATGTATCAATGGCAACCTGAACTCCAATTCTTTGAACATTTGAATGGCGAACATGGCGAGGTTGGAGCAAGGACTAAACTTGTCTTTCAATTCGGCAAAAGAAAAGTTGAAATGATTGAAAAAATTACAGCAAGGAATTATCCGAACGATTTTTGTGCTTACTATGAGGCAAAGGGAGCACAAAATTGGGTAAAGAATGAAATTGTAGAAATTTCAAAGAACTCAACAAGATGGATACTTCACAGTGAGTTTAAATGTTTTGGTATGGTGAAGGTTATATCTATTCTATTTCCCAACATGTTCAAAAAATCAACTCAAAAGTCGATGTTACTGTTTAAGAAGTTCGTTGAAAATAACTCTTAGATTTGCTCAACGATTTTAAGGTAAGAAATCAATCTTTAAGAATATTTATTTAATTATAGATAATGGGGGATTCATGTTTAAGATAAATTTAATATTAGCTTTCTTAATAATTTCTACAAGTTTCCTTTCATGTTCCAATTCAGATGATAATAGTCCTGTTGCTGTTCCGCCACCTGAGGAGGTTGATGGATTTCTTGATTTAGACGGTTTTGATGTATACATAACGCATTTTGATAATTCAACCGGGGAGAGCTCTGTCAAAAGATTTGATGGACGAACCGGGGAATATATTGATGACTTTGTTGCTAACGGATCGGGTAATTTAAGAAATCCTCAGGATGTTGCCTTTGGACCCGACGGCAATTTTTATGTTTCCGGATTGGGAAATAGCTCGATTCTGAAATTTGACGGGCAGACAGGTCAATTTATTGAAAACTTCACTTCCGGTTTAAATTTGAATCAGCCTACAAAGTTTACCTTTAAAGGCGATGTTTTGTATGTTAGTCAATGGGCAAGTAATCAGAATGTAATTAGATATAATGCCAACACAGGTCAATTTATTGATGTTTTTACCAGTCAATCGTTTACACAAGGCATGGGAATGGTGTGGGACAGTGATGAAAATTTATATATTGCTACATTTGGAGCAAGGGCAATTCTTAAATACGATTCACATGGGGAGTTTGTGAATAGATTTATAAATTCATCTTTATCAGGCCCTGTTCATTTGTGGATTAATAATGATGATTTTTATGTTCAAGATTGGTCAACCGGCAGTATAAAAAGATTTAATTCACAAGGTGAATTTGTTTCAAACTTTATTACCGGTTTTATAAACACAGAAGGATTTAGCTTTAGTAATTCCGGAAATATTTTAATTGCTGATTGGAATACTGGCGCAATTAATTTTTATGAAAGTAATGGAAAACTAATAAGTAACTATATTAAAGAGGGTGTAGTTAAACGTCCTAATAGTATTCTAATAGCCCCCAAAAAATAAGAATTGTTTTGTAGAAGTTGTTGAACATCAAATGGAAAGCTGATGGCTTTCTTTTTTACAATCTTTTTGTCTTCATCAATTACTTTCCTTTTTGCTAATTAAATATTCTTCCCTATTTTCCAAACTTAATTTTTTATTGGAGTGGATATGGCTGAAGAATTTTACCGAAATGCAAAAGCTTATGACATAGCTTTTCAGGATAGAGAGTTTGACACCGAGTGTGATTTTTTAGAATGGTGCCTTGAAAGACACGGTAATGTAAAGAAATCGAAGTTAAAAGAAAAATCGTTTTTAGAACTTGCATGTGGTCCGGCAAGGCATGCACGCGAAATGAACAGACGTGGATGGAAATCTTATGCGCTGGATTTATCTGAAGAGATGGTTGAGTTTGCTGAAAGCGAAGCAACATCAGAAAACTTAAAGATCACCGGTATTGTTGGAAACATGTCGAAATACAATCTAAAAAATAAAGTTTTACTGACCTCAACTCTAATGGAAAGTATTTCTCACCTTGTTACAAATGAGCAGATGATTTCGCACTTTAAATCGGTTGCAAAAAATTTAGAAAGCGGAGGCATTTATGTAATAGAGGCATCTCACCCTCAATTTTTCTTTCCCGACGAAGAAGCAAACAGATGGACTTCAAAAGAAGGTGATACAAAAGTTGAGATCACATTTGGAATCCCTTCGGATGAATACAACACAGTGACTCAGCAATGGCAGACAACAACTAAAATGAAAATTAAAGAAGGTAAAAATCCGGCAAGGGAAATTGAAACGAAAAGTGTTTTAAGATGGTATTTAGCCCAGGAATTGAAAGCATTGATAGATTTGAGCGGTGCATTTGACAAATACTGGTTTTACGGAAGTTTATATTACGTGCCTCCAAAAGAGCTCGATGAGTCTGAGGAATCAGATTCAATGGTTGTTGTCCTCAGGAAAAAATAAGATTTTAACTTATGGAATAATAACATTTCTCAAAAGTTTTATAAAAGAGTGCATTTCTAAAAACTGAAACAAAAAGTCAGCATTAATCGTCAGATAAGATATCACATCCTTTGAATAAGGAATAAAACATGCTTAAAAACTATATGATGGTATTTTTTCGTAGTTTAAAAAAACAACCGTTTTATTCATTTATCAATGTTGCCGGTCTTGCAGCAGGAATAGTCTGTTGTATAGTTATAATGCTTTATGTTGTTGATGAACTAAGCTATGATAGTTTTCATGAAAAGGGGGATAGAATCTACCGTGCTGTTCCGGAAGGAGTAGCACGCTCTGCAGCACCTCTGGGCGAAGCGATGTTGAGCGATATACCCGGCGTTGAAAATGTTGTAAGGTTAAGACAGCAAAATAATTTTACTTTACATTTTGAAGATCGTAGTTTTTCGGAAGAAGTTTTCTTTGCAGATTCTTCCTTTTTTGATGTGTTTACATTTCAATTGATAGCAGGCGAGCATAGCGCTGCTTTAAGTAAACCCGAGAATATTGTTTTAACAGAGTCACTAGCAAAAAAAATCTTTGGTACTACTGATGTAGTAGGCAAAACATTGATTGCCCAAGTATCTGGAGACAGGGAGTTTATCGTATCAGCAGTTATGCAAGACGTTCCGGAGAATTCCCATTTTCAATTTAGTGCATTATTGAATTATAATTTGTGGGCAAGTAATGTTGCATCTTCACAAAATTGGGCTGAAAGACTCGTTTATAGCTATATACTTTTAAGGAATGGAATTAATAGTTCGGAAATAGAAGAACGTATTCCCTCTTTATTTACGAAATACGCACCTGAAGAAAGGGAAGAGTATAAAATCCAATCGCTAAGTGATATTCATTTATTTTCGGGAAACAGGAGATTTGAGATAGCCCCTCAAGGTAACGGCTTTTATGTATACCTGATGATAATTATTGCATTCATGGTACTTGGAATAGCTTGTATAAATTTTATGAATCTTTCTACTGCACGCTCAGCTAAACGGACTAAAGAAATAGGCGTACGAAAAGTTTTAGGTTCGGACCGCAAAAACTTGGTAAAACAATTTCTAGTTGAATCAACCGCAATGAGTATTACTGCTGTTGTAATTGCTGTTTCGTGTATTGTAATTTTTATGCCGTACTTGAAAGAATTGATAGGTAAGAACATTGAATTTAATTTAGCTGCTAACTGGGTGATTATTCCTATCCTTTTGGTGGGAGCTTTGGTTATCGGTATAATTGCCGGGAGTTACCCTGCGTTTGTTATGTCCGCGATAAAGCCGGTAAAAAATTTTAATCAAGCATCAAAAACAAAATTTGTAGTGTTAGTAAGAAAAATCCTTGTTGTTTGCCAGTTTGTAGTATCTGTTTTTTTGATTGCAGGAACACTAATAATTAATGAACAACTTAATTACGTAAAAAATAAAAATCTCGGCTTCGAAAAAGAACAAATTCTTGTGCTAAATGTTGGGAGACCTTTAGCAAATAGGTTGGAAATAACCCGAACTGAGTTATTAAAGAATTCCGAAATACATGCGGTAACTGCCTCTTTAACTGTTCCCGGACAAAATACTTATACAGTACCATTTAGGCCTGAAGGCCTTCCAAACTCTGAAGACAATATTACCTGGGGAACTTACATGGTTGATTCTGGATTCATTCCTCTTATGGAGATGAAAATAACTGAGGGACGCAATTTTTCTCTCATTACTGATTCCACTGCATTTATTTTGAATGAAGCTGCAGTTAAGGCTGCGATAAAGAATGTTGGCGAGCAATGGCAGGCACCAGTTGGTAAGTCGTTAACGTATTACAGATCATCAAGCGACGGTTATTATGCCGCAAAACAAGGTCCCGTGATTGGAGTGATTGAAGATTTTCACTATAGTTCTCTTCATAAAAATATTGAACCGCTTGTTTTACAACTTAATGGTGAAATTTTGTTTAATCTAATCATCAAAATAAATCCGGGAAACATTTCCGAAACAATTTCATTTATTGAAGCAAAGTGGAATGAATTAGGGTTCCAAAATATACGCCCGTTTAATTATTTCTTTTTGGATGAAAATTTTGACATGCAATATCAAAGCGAAGAACAAACAGCCAAATTGGTTAAGTCTTTTTCATACATGGCTATATTAATCGCTTGCCTTGGTTTGTTTGGTCTTGCGGCTTATACAGCTGAGCAACGTACAAAAGAAATAGGGATACGCAAAACAGTCGGAGCAAGTACATTTAATATTATAACTCTACTTACTACTGAATTTGTTAAACTCATTGTCGCAGGAATTTTTATTTCCGTTCCATTAATTTATTTAACTGGAACTGAATGGCTTAATAACTTTGCATACCGCGTACCTATTACAGGTAGAGTTTTTATTATTTCGGGATCAACAGTAATTATAATAGCTATGTTCACGGTGTTATTTCAATCTATCAAAGCTGCGTTAAAAAAACCGGTTGATATATTAAAAACAGAATGACTAAGTAGTCATGCAAAAGTGTGAAAATTCACATTATTTGATAATATATTTTGCCGGATTCTTTACAAGCCTCGCCTTAGCTGAATTTAGATCTAATTCTCAGCAATTTGCAATATTTTTTCTAAATACATTGAAATTGATACAAATAAACTATATTTACCTGGTATCAATTTGGGGTGCATTTGATTTAAGTCGCATTTGACAAAAGCTGGTTCTACTGAAGTTTATATTACATTCCTTCAAAGAAAAAGGATGAGTCTTAAAAATCAGCTTCAATGATTGTTATGTTAAATGCCGAATAGCTTCTCTGCGTCTAATTTTGACTACTATTCATTCACAATTTTGTACAAAATTCAAATTTGGTAATGAATTATTGCTAATAATCGATTGTTTTGATGGCATCTTTGTTGAAAGTATGCTTGTTTTTTATCAAAAATAAGGGAGTTCAATTGTTAAGGAAATTTCTTTTAATGATTTTTTTTATGTCGTTTACTACTATTCACTCACAGCAATATTCAATAAGCGGAAAAATAGTTGATGCCGAAACAGGTAAATCTTTAAGCTTTGCAAATGTTTTAATTGAAGGAACATTCAGAGGTACTTCAGCAAACATAGACGGTCAATTTCAAATCATTCTTCCAAAAGATAATTATAATTTAATTACATCTTACATTGGTTATAAAACAGATACATTGAACATCAATTTAAATTCAGACAAAAACATAGTTATTGATCTGAAACCTGTTGCTATCAATTTACCGGAAATTACTGTGCTGCCTGGAGAAAATCCCGCGTTGGAAATTATTAAGAGAGCAATAAAGTCTAAAGAAGAAAGAAACAGCAAGCTTAATAATTATATTTTTACTGCTTACACAAAGGGCTTAATCAAAACTACAAAAGATATTTCAGCGAATAGTGACGAAGGCGGTTTTGGACTTTCAATTGAGCCTGACACTGCTGATTTAAAAATTACAGGAATACTTGAAAATGAAAGCAAAGGGTATTTTAAAAAACCGGCTAACTATAAAGAGGAAATTATTGCCCGTAAGCAAAGCGCGAACATGCCCGCTGAAGTTAATCTTTTGACAGGCGGCAGAATTATTCAAGATTTTTATAAAGATGATATTCAATTTTTTGGAAAAGATTTTATAGGGCCGATCTCAAGCGAAGGGCTGGAATTTTACCACTACTTAATTGAAGATACTCTTGCGATTGATAATAAAAACGTTTTTAAAATTAATCTGGTTACCAATAATGCGGACAACCCCGGATTTGAAGGTGATATCTACATTGAAGACCAAACATTCAATTTGTTAAAACTGGAAATCGGCTTGAACGATGCAGCCAAACCCGGCGGAGGTATTTTTTCCAAAATATTAATTATTCAACAGTTCTTGCCATATGCTGAAGATGTTTACATGCCTATCGACTACAGGTTATTCATTGAAGGTAATGTTTTCGGAATAGCAAAGTTCGGTTTCGAAATTAATTCAATTATGTACAGCTATGATATTAATTCTTCTGAGCTGTCAGATGATTTCTTCAACAAAGCAGTGATCACTGTTGCGCCTGATGCCGATAAAAAAGATTCCGATTACTGGAGCAGTATTCAAGCTATGCCGAATACAGAAGATGAGAAAGTTGCATACACAAGAATAGATAGTATTGAATCAATTGAGAAAACTTTTTGGGAAAGATTTTCTTTTACCTCTGAGAGATTACAATTAAGTGAAAATCTTTATACAACAGGCCCCCTTGGCCTTTATAGCTTTAACAGGGTAGAAGGACACACATTGAATTTAGAATTTTTTATTGAAGATGCATTTGATAAAAGATTTAATTCATCAATTCATTTAAGCCACGGCATTGACGATAAGAGATTTAAATTTGATAATCACTTTAGTTACCTATTTGGCAAATACAGAACAACCAAATTATCGTTAAATGTTTTTAAATCATTGCGTGATCAATTTGCAGAATCTATTCAGTATAGCAAGTTTTCTTCAACTATCGCAAACATATTTTTTAAGGATGATTTCAGGGATTATTATTACGGCGACGGTTTTGAATTTAATTTCGAAAGTGAAGTTACACCTGTTTTAAAGTTGAGTACAGGCTTCATAAACGTTAATGCTCAAAGCGCGCGAGTTAACACTGATTGGTCTATCTTTGCTAGAGATGAAAAAGTAGATGAAAATCCGGCAATCTATCCGACCAAAGTCAATGCTCTAACTGCTGGACTCACTTTGGACTTTAGAAATTACATTGAAGATGGTTATTATAGAAGAAGGATAAATCAAGGCAACTATCTACCTATTATCACTGCAAAATATTATTTAAGTGATAAGAGTACATTAAAAAGCAACATTGATTTCAAAGCTTATTCACTTAACTTTAACGGGAATTTTAGAACATTCAACACAGCTTCTTTAGTGTATGAACTTGAAGGTTTTTATTCCAATGGTCCAATTCCTTTTCAATGGTTGTACGCTTTACCGGGTAACATCTCTGTTGGTGCAAAATCATTTACTTTCAGAACGCTGGATGTTGGCGAAATTTTTGGAGACAGGGCAATTCATTTCGCATTTGAGAAAAGATTTAACGATGAACTATTCAAAGCACTTAATCTTCCGTTGTTAGCCGACTACGATTTAACATTTGATATTAACTTTGCGATGGCTCTGATTGATATGTCTGATAATAGTAGAGGTATTATTCCGCATGACTTCACTGTTTTCAGAAGCCCGTTTTATGAACTTGGTTTCAGCCTCGGACATATTTTATTCCCGTTCAAACTGAACTTTACTTGGAAACTCAATTATCTCGACGATAATAATTTCTCAATCGGTTTTGATGCCGACTTGCTATAATAAAATTGATATTCCGGATTCCATGTAAGTGGAATTCCGGAATCTCTTCAATTGAATACGTTTGCAATTCCCCACTATTAGGTAGGTTATATTTTTCATCTTTTACTTTATTTTAGAACTTCACCCAAAAGAATAAAGGACTAATAATGCTTAGGTCGAAATTAATACTGCTTCTCCTAACAACATTTGTTTTTAATTACGGAAAAGAAATTAAAATAAATAAAATAGAGCCGCCTAATTGGTGGGTTGGAATGAAATACAATAAAATTCAATTAATGGTTTACGGAGAAAACTTAAAAGACATTAATGCAAAATTTGAAAACGACCAGATCAAAATTTTGGAAGTACATAAAATCGAAAATTCTACTTATGCTTTTATAGATATCGAAATACCCGGTAATCTTCAAGCCGGTAATTACGACTTAGTTTTATCAAATAAAAACAATTCGGCAAGTGTTCAATATTCAATAAACAATAGACAATCTTCAGAAGGCAGATTTCAAGGATTCTCAAATGAAGATGTGATGTACCTGCTTATGCCGGATAGGTTTGCAAACGGCGATCCTTCAAACGATAAAGTAAAAGGCTATTATGACTCAATGGATACAATTTATACGCAGAAAAGACATGGTGGAGATTTAAAGGGAATTATAGATAAATTGGATTACTTGAAAGACTTCGGTTACACAGCACTTTGGATTAATCCTGTTGTAGAGAATAATACTTTTCGCAGCTATCATGGCTATGCTGCAACAGACTTTTATAAAGTTGATCCGAGATTCGGTACAAACGAGTTGTATAAAACATTTGTTGAAAAGGCTCAATCAAAAGGGATAAAAATTATTTTGGATCACGTAGCAAATCATTTTAGCCACGATCACTATTGGATCAAAAATTTGCCTACAAAAGATTGGATAAACGGAGAAATTAATAATCATCTCAATGCAAATCATCATAAAATGGTTTTTTCAGATATTTATGCAGACAGTGCAACAATCAAACATGTTGAGCGAGGCTGGTTTGTGGATACTATGCCTGACTTAAATAATGAAAGTGAATTTGTGCAAAAGTACATCATTCAAAATACCCTTTGGTGGATTGAGTTTTCAGGGCTTGACGGAATTCGTGAAGATACTTACCCGTACAGTAATCAGAAGTTTATGGCAGATTGGGCAAGAATAATTTTGGAAGAATACCCGGCACTAAATATTGTCGGCGAAGTTTGGACTGGTGTTCCGGCTTTTCTTGCTACATATCAAAGAAATGCAAACGTACCGAAAGCATATAACAATTATTTACCTGCTTTAACTGATTTTGGACTTCGAGATGTGCTTGTGAGGTTTTTAGAAGGAATCGACGATCTTTATGATGTTTATACTTTATTCGCCAAAGACTATCTTTATTCCGAACCGGAAAACTTAGTTACATTTATTGATAACCACGATGTTGGTCGGGCTATGTTTTACGCAAAGGAAGATATTGCAAAAGCAAAAATTGCATATACAATTTTGTTAACTACCCGGGGTATCCCTTGTATTTTCTATGGTTCAGAGCTTGGCTGGGAGTTAAACGACGATCATGGAACATTACGCAAACCTTTTACCGGTGGCTTTGTTGGCGATAAAAGAAATGCTTTTACTAGAGAAGGCAGAACCGGATATGAAAATATGTTCTTTGATTTTATAAAAGAGCTAGTGGCATTAAGGAAAAATTATAAGTCCTTACAAAAAGGAAAACTAACTCACTACCCGCCGAAAGATAATGTTTATATTTATTTCAGAACTTTGGGTGAAGAAAAAACAATGGTTGTTATAAACGAAAGTGAAGAAGCAAAGGTTGTTGATCTTTCAGAGTACCTTGATAAAGATACTAGGCTGGATAATTTAATAAATCAAAATACTGTTAAATTCAAGTTGGGTGAAGAATTTTCCATTCCGGCAAAAACAGCTTATGTTTATTTAGTGAATTGATTTGTAGAGACGCCATATATGGCGTCTCTACTACAATAAAATCTACACTGCTAATTCTTCTTCAAGAATTCCGACTTCTTTAAGGCTTTGTTTCATCCTCTCAAAGCTTTGTGAAATATCATTATCAAGTCCGACAGAAATTCTAACTAGGCCTTCGCTCAATCCCATTTCTTCCTGCTCATCTTTGGGAATTTCTGAAGATGTACTATGTCCCGGCGAACTGAATAAAGTTTTGAAATATCCCAAGCTAACTGCCAGGTAACCAAATTTGTTTTCCTGCATTTTTGCCATTAGCTTATCTGCTATCTCAGTAGTTTCAGCATCAACTGCAAGCATACCGCTGTAACCAAACCCTTCGTTCATCAATTCATTGAATAACTCATGCTGTCTGTGCGATTTCAATCCCGGATAAAATACTTTTAAGCCAAGTTCTTCTAATTTTTCTGCAAGGTACATCGCGTTTTTACTGTGTTGTTTCATTCTTATATGAAGCGAGTGCAAGTTCTTCAAAATACTTGCGGCCCGGTTACTGTCCAATACAGGTCCCAACAACATTGAAGCACCCGAATTAATATCCGTTAACTGATGAATAAAATCACTGCTCGCG
>CAJHYN010000258.1_pt1 | contig 18727 bp, 18 predicted proteins | sample 9198641 | NCBI WGS metagenome assembly CAJHYN01 (sample SAMEA7708370, study PRJEB35096) | sediment metagenome | biome: marine neritic benthic zone biome [ENVO:01000025]; feature: sediment [ENVO:00002007]; material: shallow marine sediment [ENVO:03000034] sea grass bed [ENVO_01000059] ... | reverse complement strand
CCGATCTCATTCTTTTTTCAAGAGTCCCGTCAACACCGGCTACAGGTAATGATTCGTAGAATGGTTTAAAGACTTCTTGTTTTTCCAAGTAGATATATTTAAGGAGTTCAGTTATTACTTCCGCGTTTACTAAATTGTAAAAAGATAATCCCGAACCATCAGCAAACCTGTAATTCTTTGGATTCATCGGAAGCAAAACAACTAAGCTGTCTATTAATTTGATTCCCTTTTTGGCTGAAGAGGGTGTGTCAAAATATTCGGCACCCAAAATGCGCAATAACGTTTCGGCGGAAAGATTATCGCTGTCTTTATTGGTTTTATTTATGATATCAGTCAGGTTAGTTTCAATAAAAGCTATTTTATTATTCGCTTCAGGTAGTGAAGCAAACTTTGTATTACCGGAAACCTCTATTCCTTCTTTTTCGAGTTTGTATTTAAATAAGTTTAGAAAAAAATCTTCAGGATGTATTAAATTAATTTGAACTGTATCAGTTGCACTATTAATATTCAGTTTCCCGCTGATAATTATATCGTTTTTATTGTTTATCCAATCGCGCGTTATTTTGATTGTATTGCTATCTTCGTTAACTGTTGTTGAAATGTTATGAATCTTAAAATAATTGTTTAACCCCGGAATAAATTTTATCTCAACATGTTCGCCAACTTTACCGGCTCCAAATTCTATTTTAATCGACGATTCATTAATCACAAGCGGAGTTAAATATGGTGAGAACGGATAAGGGTTATCGTCCCACATCCAACCGCTTCCCCAGTGTAATGAATCAAGGTAACTGACATCCCCTATTAAATTGCCTTCAATTTTTTTTATACCTGAAGATTTTATCTGTGAAATTAGCGTGTCCAAATGGTTATCTGTGAATAGGGGATCGCAAGCACCCTTAATAATAATATCTCCTTTGCAAACAGAATCCTGAATCAAACCCGTGTGGTAAACGTTTGTAACAACTTTATAATCAGTGGTAAGAAATAATAATGCAGCCGCTGTAGTAAACAACTTCATATTTGAAGCAGGTCTGAATAATAGTCTATTATTTTTTCTGTAAAGTATTTCTCTTTCAGTTAGGTCATAAACATCAATTGATACTTGGGACGAATTGGATAATTCTTCTGCAATTAAATAATCAATTTGAGATTTTAACCCGCTCTCTGTTTGAGCGAATATGATTTGAAAAAATATTAATACGGTAAATATTGATTTGTTCATTTAGGGTTGTTCAAGATATTCTCGTTCTCTATAATTTACTCCTATTTCTTCGCTTACAAATTTTTTAGCTCTTTCTTTATCAACTTCATTTAGTCCAACAACAGACATAATTACGTTAGTGTAATTTTTGGCTTTAATTGCAAAATCAATCATTTCTGAATGAAGTTGACGGTCTACCTTCATCAGTTCAGCATATTGAATCGGGTCAACAGAATTTAAACTTATCGATATTGTGTCGATCAAACCTTTCATTTCTTTAGTGATATCTTTCTTATTGATAAAATTACCGTGTCCGTTGGTATTCATTCTTGTTTTACCGCCGTTCTTTTTTACATAAGCTGCAATCTCCCAAACAACTCCCCACCGTATAGTAGGTTCGCCGTAACCGCAAAAAACTATTTCATCATAATTTTGAGGATTACCGATTTCATTTATGTAAATATTTGGATCAGGTTCTTCAGATTTTTTCATTTTTAGATCGTAACCCCTAATTACAGCATCTTCTTTTCTCCTGCAGAAAACACAGTCTGCATTACAGCGGTTTGTAACATTGATGTAAAGAGAGTTCCCTATTTGATAAGTATATATCGGCATAATTATTCGCTAATTCCAAATAACTTAAATGCATTTTGTGAAGTTATTTTCCCAACTTCTTCTTTGGTTATGTTATGAACTTCTGCTATTTTTTCAGCAACGTAATTTACATGAGCAGGTTCATTTCTTTTGCCCCTAAAAGGTACCGGTGTCATAAAAGGCGAATCTGTTTCGAGTAGCAAATTTTCTGGACTTAGCTTCGATAAAATCTCCCTCAGTTCCTGCCTGCTTTTAAAGGTAATGTTTCCAGTGAAAGAAACAAAATGATTCATTTTAGTTAATTCTTTTGCATCTTCTGCTGAGCCAGCAAAACAATGGAATTGCGCTTTCAGTTTTGAGTTTTTGTATTCTCTTATTATTGTCATCAAATCTTCATTGGAATCCCTGTTGTGAACAATGACCGGGAGATTCAATTCCAGTGCTAAATCTATCTGCTGCCTGAAAGCATCTATTTGTTTCTCTTTTGGAGAATAATCATAAAAATAATCTAATCCAATTTCTCCGATCGCAACAACTTTTTTATGATTTGAAAGTTCACGCAGTTCATTAATCCAATCGCTGTCCCAATCTTTTGTATCGTGCGGATGAACACCAACAGACGCATAAACCATTTCATATCTATCCGAAATATCAATTGCTTTTTTTGAAGTTTCCAAATTTGTACCGGGTACTAAAATTCCCGTTACTCCGGAAGATTTAGCATTTTTCACGACTTGGTCTAAATCATCATCGAAATTTGGAAAAAATAAATGTGCATGTGTATCGATTAACATTTCAATTCCTACTTAACTTCACCAATTAAAATAGCTTCTTCATTATTTTGTTTTGAGATTTCGATTAATTTTCCGGATTCATTTTTACCCACAATAGCAATTAACCCTATTCCGAGGTTAAAAACATGTCTCATTTCTTCGGCTTCAATATTTCCCGTATTCTTAATCAAATTGAAAATTTCGGGCCACTTCCATGAATCCCAATCTATTTCCAGCTCTGCTCCATCCGGAATTACTCTATTTGTATTTCCGATAATTCCACCGCCGGTTATATGAGAAAAAGCTTTCACATTTGATTTTGTTTTAAGCTCCGTTATTAAACTTAAGTATGATTTGTGAACTTTTAATAATTCTAAACCAAGTTTGGTTTGTAGTTTGTCAATTTCTTCTTCCAGTTTGAATTTTGACTGCAGTACTTTTCTTGCCAACGAATAACCGTTTGTGTGCAAACCATTTGATTTGAAGCCGTAAACCAAATCGCCTTTTTTAACTGCGCTGCCGTCAATAATTTTATCTTTATCAACTATGCCTACAATAGTTCCTGACATATCGTAATCTTCGGTTTCATAAAGTCCCGGCATCTCAGCAGTTTCTCCGCCAATTAACGAAACACCGTTTTCTTTGCAGGCAACAGCAAAGCCTTCAATAATTTTTGATGCCACTTTCGGATCAAGTTTTCCGAACGCCATATAATCCAAAAAGTAAAGAGGTGTCGCACCGCAAACAGCTATATCATTCACACAATGATTTACAAGATCCTGCCCAACAGTGTTGTGAATTCCCATTTCGATAGCAACCTTTAATTTTGTTCCAACGCCGTCAACACTTGAAACAAGCACTGGCTTTTTGTAATTCGACAAATCCAACTCATAAAATGCTCCAAAATGACCGATTCCTGTAAGCACATTTTTGTTAAAAGTTGATTTTACAAGCGATTTAATATTCTCAACAGTATCTTCCCCTGCCTTAATATCAACGCCGGACTCTTTATAAGTGGAACCCAAAATAAACCTCACTCATCTAATTATTTCAAAATAAACTAAAAACAGAAACTTTCTCTTCAAATTTTTGTTGAAATCCGCGGGTGACTAATTTGCAAAAACAAAAAAACCCGTTTATGAAAATTAACTTTTTTTTGATATTTTTAAAACTTTCGATTTTTAAAATAGAAGATGTAATAACTTTTATAGGATGGATAAGCAAGAATTAACAAATCGTGAAAAGTCAATTTTAAGATACGTTGTGCACCAATTTATTTTGACTGCTAACCCAGTTGGATCGAGAAATATATCGAAAAAATATGACATTGGTCTTTCACCGGCAAGTATCCGTAATATAATGTCCGATCTCGAAGATTCAGGATTTTTAGGGCATCCTCATACTTCTGCTGGGAGAGTGCCGACTGATAAAGGCTACAGGTTTTATGTCGATTCATTGATGCAGCCGGAAAAATTAAAACCTGATGAAATAAAATTTATCGAAGAAAATTTGGATTCAGACTTTATTGAAACAGATGAACTGTTGAAATTAACATCTGTTATTTTGAGTAAATTAACACAGCAGATAGCATGTGTAACTTATCCTAAATTTGAGCAAGCTATTTTGAGTAAAATTCAATTAATATCTATTGCTTCAAATAGGCTGCTGGTTGTTGTCTCAATTAAAGCCGGGCTTGTAAAAACAATAACGCTGGAAATAGATGTTGAAATTGATCTTAGAAAGCTTGAAGATATACAATCAATATTGAACGAAAGATTAGCTGGTTTAAGATTTGACGAAATTAAAAGAACTTTTCAGGAGCGTATAAAAGATCAAGTAAAAGAAGATTTTAAACCGATCATTAGATTATTTATAGATTCAGCCGATAAAATATTTAGCGACTTTAAAATTGATGAGAAGTCAATAATTACCGGTGCGAAGAATATCTTGAAGCAGCCTGAGTTTGATGATCATGATAACTTTGAAACAATTATTGAGTTAATTGAAAACAAAGAAGTTGTCGTTCATATTATGGACAAGGGCAGAGATAAATTAAAGAAAAATGTTACTGTTACTATTGGAGATGAACTTAATGAAAATAAATTTTCCAATTATAGCTTAATCTCAAAAGATTATCGAATTGGAGGTGCATCAGGGACACTTGGAATTATTGGTCCTAAACGTATGCATTATTCAAAAATTATAGCCGCAGTTGTTTATATTGCGGAATCGTTATCCAAAGAGTTAAAAATTAATAAATAGCAGGATATAAAAAACATGAGAAAGGAGAAATCAGAAAAAATGAATGATAAAGAGTTGAAAAGTGAAGTCCCTGAAGCAAAAGACCAAACTGAAAATAACAGTGAAGTTAATAAAACCGAAATAGAAGTTGATGAAAAAGATAATCTTTTAAATAAAATATCTGAACTTGAAAAGCAAAACGAAGAATTGAATAATACATTATTGCGTAAAGTAGCTGAGTTTGAAAATTACAAAAGAAGAAATGAAAACGATGTTCAAAACTTATTGAAGTACGCTTCTGAGCCAATAATAATGAAGATCATACCTGTTTTCGATGATCTGGAAAGATCATTCAATCATTTAGATGAGGAAATCAATATAGAATCCTTAAAGAAAGGTTTGGAGTTGGTGCACGAGAAATTCGCAAAAATTTTTGAAGAACTCGGAATAAAGAAAATTGAAACTATTGGAAAAGAATTTGATTTTAATTATCATGAAGCATTGATGCAAAGGGAAGCAGATGATGTTCCGGCTCATACAATACTTGAAGAAATTGAACCGGGTTATGTTTACAAAGATAAAGTAATTAAACACGCAAAAGTTATTGTCAGCCAGGAAGTTGTAAACGGTGCTCCTTCTGAAGAAGAACCAGAAAGCAATAAAGGCGAATAAAAGCAGCAACTAAAAAGATTAATTATATCTAAGGAAAGATAGAAAAATGGCTAAAAGAGATTATTATGAAGTGTTAGGAATTGATAAGAATGCTTCAGATGAAGAAATAAAAAAGGCATATAGAAAGCTTGCTATGGAGTATCACCCTGATAGAAACCAGGGTGACAAAGAAGCCGAAGAAAAATTCAAAGAAGCAGCAGAAGCATACGAAGTTTTAAGCGATGATCAGAAAAAAGCAAAGTATGATAAATTTGGGCACAGCGGATTGCGCGGTGGACAAGACTTCCATGGATTTAGCGACGTTAATGATATATTCAGTCATTTCTCGGATATATTCGGCGGCGCTTTTGGTGGTTCATCTATTTTTGATGATTTTTTTGGAGGCGGCGGAACACAGCAAAGATCAAGGCAGCGTAGCAAGGGAACACCTGGTTCTGATCTAAAGGTAGATTTAAAACTTTCGATGGAAGAAATTGCCAGGGGGACAACTAAAAAAATAAAAATTAAAAAATATAAAGAATGCTCAACTTGTAATGGTACAGGAGCGAGAAGTGCATCCGATTTTACGACATGTACTGTATGTAATGGAGCGGGAGAAGTAAGGCAGGTTTCCAGAAGCCTCTTTGGACAATTCGTAAATATCTCTCCATGCCAAAACTGTAATGGCAGCGGAAAAGTAATATCAAACCCCTGCAGAACTTGCAGCGGCGATGGAAGAACTTATGATGAATCAACTATTAAAATTAATGTACCGGCAGGTGTAACAAACAACAGCTATATGACTTTACGCGGCGAAGGTAACTCGGGTAAAAACGGTGGATCTGCAGGTGATATTATTGTGGTTTTCCACGAATTGGCCCATAAACATTTTGTTAGAGACAATGATGATGTAATTTATGATTTATATTTGAGCTATCCTGAAGCAGTTTTAGGCACAGAGGTTGAAGTTCCTACATTAAACGGCAGAGCAAAACTAAAAATTGACGCTGGCATTCAAGTTGGTAAATTTTTGAAAATGCGTGAAAAAGGTATTCAACATCTAAACAGCCATGGTGCCGGCGACCAGCTAGTAAGGATTAATATTTATATTCCCCAAAAGGTAAGCAGTAAAGAAAAAGGTTTATTAAACGAATTACAGAATCAGCCGAATATCAAGGTTCCTGAAAACTAATCAAGAGAAATAGATTAACTTTATTGAAAAAATAAGAGCTAAAATCGGCTTTACAGGTACTGAATTCAAGGTAATTCTCTTTTTAGTATTTGTGTTTATTATAGGAATTACTGTTAAATATACTTTTGTTCTTGAAAATAATGTTGAAATAAGGTCATTTGACTATTCCAAACAGGACAGTCTCTTTTACCTCTCTGATTCAAACAAAGTTCAGGGAAAAATAATAGAAAAAAATGTTGATTCTAAAAGAGAACTTTTGGATTTTAGCGGTAATGAAAAGGTAGAATCCAAAAAACAGGAAATGCCTATTCAGGAAAAGGTCAATATTAATGATGCTGATCTAAATACTTTAACTAGCTTACCCGGAATTGGAATAAAAACGGCTGAGAAAATTATTAAATTACGGGATAAAAAAGGTAAATTTTCTAAAATTGAGGATTTACTCGAAGTTAAAGGAATAGGCGCAAAAAAAATTGTTATACTAAAAAATTTTATAACCATAGAATAAGAATATTTTTAACTCCGGAGGAAAAATGGCAAAAAAGACTGAACCATGGTATATTCATGCGGTTCTTTGGGTAATTATAGTAGTTTTGGCGGTAGTATTGATTCAAGTAGCGATTATTCAGCCCCGGGAAGTTGTGAGAATGGAGAAGTATTATCAATCTGAATCCCGGTTGAGAATGTCAAATATTAGAGAAGCACAAAAATTATGGCAGGATAAATTTGGTCAGTTTACTGATAATTTAGACAGTTTAATTTACTACATTAGCAATGATACTAGCGTGGCTAAATTAGCAACTGAGATTGATACGATTACCGGCAGATCTAAAAACCCGTTTAAAGATTTAACAAGCGGACAATTTACAGCAGACTCTTTATTCCTATCACCAAAATCACTCTCAACATACAACTTAGCGGTTGATACTTCCATAAGTGTTGATACTGTTATTGATAGAAGGGGTAGGATAATTAAGATTGACTCTATTATTACTATTGGTACAAGATACTTAGTAGAGTGCCCTGATGGTTACGGTAAAATAGGTGATTTATTTAGCGATGCTTTAATTAATGCAGCTTCTTGGGAATAACAAATTAAAAATTAATGTCGTTCTTTAAAGGACATGCCGGACTAAACATATCCGGCAGCAAATTGCAAATAGTTGAGATAGACTATAAAGAAGACCAATTCATTTTGGAGAATGTTGATGAGGAATACTTTTCAGAATTCTGGACATTATCTGACAGCGAAACAAAGATCATCACCATTCTCCAAAGAGCTTACAACGAAATTATCTTAAGAAAACCCCTTAATTCATATTACGTTTCTTTTTCACTACCTGACGATATTTTCAAAATTCTTGAAATACCTTTTGAAACTGCTCTTTCCAATACGGATTTGAAAAAACATATTGATTGGGAGCTTTCGGTTTTATTCCCAAATAATAGATCTGAAGAATTTTCCTGCCAGTTTATCGAAAAGGACAACATTCTTTTGAACGGAAGAAAAAATATTCTATTAATTATAATTCTTAAAAAGTATCTGAAAATCTTTCACAAATTTACCGTTCGCAATAATCTCAAACTAAAATTTGTAGATAATGCACATATTGCTGCAACTTCTATAATTTCGCTTGAAAACCAAGATCAAATTGAATCAAAATATTTGAGTGTTTTGGTGAGTGAAAAAACAATATCAGTGATTGTTGTTCAAAATGGAAACCCTGTCTACTTCAAAATATCGAATGTTAAAAGTGCCTCGGAAATTGTAAATACAATAGCCGAGGAGATTCAAAAAGTATCCAATCACGGAATTGACTACAGCCAAATTGTAAATTTTTATATTTCGGGAGAATCAGTTTCAGAGTACTTATTGCACGCGGTAAAAGAAAAAATGGGAATCTCATTAATAAAGCTTAACCCTTTCAACGTATTGAAAATAAGCGAAACCATAAACGAAAATGAAATTTACCGACAAAAGTATAATTCCTTTACTCCGTCGACCGGCATAGCTTTGAGAAAAGTTTAAATGAGAGTTATTGCCGGGAAACTTAAGGGCAGAACAATTAAAATGCCCAAGTCAAAATTAGTAAGACCCACAACTGATAAAAACAAAGAAGCCATTTTCAATTCCTTAAATAATTTTATCGACTTTGATGGGATAACCGCCTGCGATATTTATGCGGGTTCAGGTTCTCTTGGTATTGAAATTATAAGCAGGGGAGCAAAGGAAGTACACTTTATTGAAAAAAATTATAACGTACAAAATGTACTAAAAGAAAATTTAACAACTCTTGGCGTGATGAACCGTGCAAAAGTTTTCAGAACTGATGCAGTAAGGTTTTCAAATTTGGAAGAACATATTTAGTATGACTTAATTATTGCCGATTCTCCTTTCTTCAAATATGATATTTATAATGTAATTGATAATTTGTTAAAAAGAGATTATATAAAACCTGAAGGAATTATAATTGTTGAAAGATCAATTCAAACAAAAGAGAAAGATCTTGAAAAATTCAAAATGGAACCTATTAAAAAACTCGGGGATAGTCTTATTTATCAATTCACTGTCTAACAGATTAACGACAATTTTATTGTTTCTTCCTTTAATCATAAATTCACAATCTTTTTTGAGAGAAATAACTCCCTTTCAAATCAAAGTTAATAATGAAAATGTGTTAAATACATTTTCAGGTGGAATGAATAATCCTGAGGTACAATTTGTTGATCTGGATGGCGACAATGACTTTGATGCTTTGGTACTATCAAGTGATAATACTTTTGAATACTACAGAAACGAAGGAGATGAATTTTCATCGGATTTCAAAATTGATGTAAATGAATTTCAAGATTTGGAAATAAGTGATTGGTTTTATTTTGTTGACATTGATGCTGATGAAGATTTTGATCTTTTTACGGGCTCAAGAATAATTTCTAATTTCATTTCTTTTTACAGGAACATTGGGAATAAATTTCAGCATAACTTTTTAATTGAAACCGATACCCTGCTTGAAAATTCAAACCAGCCTGTATTTGCAGAGAACGTTTCCAATCCAATATTCAGTGATGTTGATGGCGACAACGATTTTGATTTTATCGCTGGCAGCCAATTAGGGACTTTAGTTTATTATGAAAATGTTGGTTCCGCCGAAAATTATGAATATCAGTTTGTCACAAATCAATGGCAAAATATAGTTATTAATGATGGATTAAATAAATCTAATCATCATGGTGCTAGTTCACATGAATTTGTAGATATTGATTCTGATTCTGATCTTGATTTATTTTGGGGAGATTTATTTCACACAAGCTTATATTTTTTAGAAAACCAGGGTACACCGCAGAATCCTAATCATGTGAGGGTGCTTGATTTATTCCCAATGGAGAATAACCCAATAAATACAAGGGGTTTCAACATGTCCAGGTTTACAGACATTGATTCAGATAATGACTTGGATATGTTTATTTCAGAGTTGTGGAGTTTTGACACTCCTAATTTATTAATGTATTACGAAAATATCGGGGATGAAATTAATTACAATTATCAATTAAGTGATAAAAATTTTATTGAGACTCTTGATTTGGGAGTATTCAGTTATCCTGCTTTTATTGACATAGATAATGATAATGACTTTGATTTAATAGTAGGCATTCAAAAAAACGGAAGGGGAATTTTAAATTGTTTTGAAAACACTGGAAATTTTTCTAACCCAACTTTTGAGTTAAAGGACACCTTGTTTGGTGGAATTAATTTTGATTTAGCTATTTCACCAACCTTTGGTGATTTAGACAATGACGGTGATAAAGATTTGGTATTAGGCTCACTAAACAGATTTTTGCTGGTTTACGAAAATAGGAGCAATGGAATTAATTTTGATTTTACACTAACTGACACACTTTCTTTTTTTAGTGGAGAAACAAATTTGTTAAGTACAAATACAACACCAATATTAATTGATATTGATAGTGATGATGATTTGGATATAGCGGTTGGGGGCTTCAACGGGAAGTTAAAATTATTATTAAACAATGGATCACCACTAAATTATAATTTTGAAGTTGTGCAAAACTATTTTAGCGACATTGATGTTGGAAATGCAAGTGCTCCAACTTTATTTGATTTCAACAACGATAATATTTTGGATTTGTTCGTTGGCAATCTTGAAGGGAAAATATTTTATTTTGAAAATACCGGCTCAAATATAAATCCCAACCTTAATTTGATCACGGATTCTTTTATTGACGAAAATTTTGGCAACTATTCAGTGCCTGTTTTTGTTGACATAGATAATGACAGCGATTCAGACTTATTCATCGGTAACGTTAAAGGAGGATTGTATTTTTACAGAAATGATGATATAACCGGTATATATGAAAATACAAGTGCAAATAAATTATTGGTAGATTTCTCTCTTGATGCATACCCAAACCCGTTTAATGCTTCGGTAAAAATTAGGATACAACTTAATGATAATGTTAAAGCCAACTTAAATATTTATAATCTTCTTGGGCAAAAAATAAAAACGATATTTGAAGGCGGATTGTTGTCCGGCGAATTTCTGATTGATTGGAATGGAACAAACGATGATAATATTTTAGTTGCTACAGGGAATTATATTATTGTACTTGAAGTAAATAAATATATCAAAAGCATTCCTATATCCTTAATTAAGTAAAAATAAATACCTTGTATCCTCTTTTTATTTCTTATAATTTCTTACTGTTGTTAGATTAAATCTTAAAAGAATTCATCGGGATACAAGTATGAAAACAAAATTACTAATAATAATTATTGTTTTTCTAACAGTTGTCAATTATATAAATGCTCAATTAAATGTTGAATTGCTCGGCACGTTTTCTTCTCCAAACGCATCTAGACACAGCGATGTATGGGGATATGTTGATGAGAATGGCAGAGAGTATGCTCTCCTGCTTTCATTCGAAGGCACTTATATTATCGATGTAACAAACCCATCCAATCCGCAGGAAATAAGTTTTTTTGAAGACGACAGTTCAATTTGGAGGGATGCAAAAGTACATGAAAATTATGCTTATGTGGTCACAGAGGGAAGGGGACCGAATCAGCCGAGAGCGAATGGGCTGCAAATTATTGATTTATCGGACTTACCTAATTCTGCAAAATTAGTTAAAGAGACAGCAGAATTCTTTAATACGTCGCATAACATATTTATTGAAGATGGATTTTTATATGCCGTTGGTACGGACGCTATAAGTGCTCAGGGTGGAATTCAGATAATTGATTTATCAGACCCTGTGAATCCTGTTCTGGTTTCGACATATACTCAGAGTGATTATGTCCATGATGTATTTGTCCGCGATAATATTTTGATTGCTTGTGCGGCTGATCATTATGCTTATATTGATGTAAGCGATAAATCAAATCCACAGGAAATCTCTGTCAGTGCTTCTATTCAAGTTGAAGGCGGTTATGCTCACTCCGGCTGGATGACGGAAAATAATAGATATTTCTATGCAGCAGATGAAGGCAATGCTTTTGATTTGAGAGTTTACGACCTGGAAGATACATCAAACTGGGAAATAGCTGTAAATACATGGCAAATGCCAACAGAAAGTACAATTCACAATATTTTTATCAGAGATAATTTTGCTCACATTTCTTATTACACTGATGGCTATGTTGTGCTTGATATAACAAATCCGGAGGAACCAATACTTGCCGGACATTATGATACTGCGGATGATGGTGATAGCGGATTTGGTGGTGTTTGGGGATGCTATCCCTATTTGCCTTCAGGTAATGTATTAATTTCAGATAAGGTGAAAGGATTGTTTGTATTTAATTTTACAGGTGATGACAGTGTTACAGACACCAACAATAGTAATGAACTACCCAAAGAATTTAATGTTTCGCAAAACTACCCGAATCCATTCAATCCTAGTACCACATTAACATTTGCTTTACCAGGTAGGGAATTAGTATCAATAAATGTTTTCAACATATTGGGTCAGAAAGTTGCTAATCTTACAAACGAAATTTTTGATGCTGGTCAGCATTCCGTGAATTTTGATGCAGGTGAATTAAGTTCAGGGATTTATCTAGCAAAGATAACTTCGGGCAGCAATACGAAATTAGTTAAAATGAATCTTGTTAAATAAAAAACTCGGAAAGGAATTGACAAAGCCTAATCTTCTATTTGCCTCAATTATTGTTGCATTTTTTTTGCTCTCTTGTGATTCAGATGATAATCCTTCAGATCCAATTGACGAAATTGGAAATAGAGGTTTTTCTTCAACTCAGGTAGCTGAAGTACTTGTGAAGAATTGTGCTGTTGAAGGATGTCACGCTGGTAATGAAGCTCGAAATGGATTATCATTAGAGAATTATGAAAGTCTGATAAAAGGCAGTAGCAAAAGACCTCTTCCTACGGGAGGGACTTACGGAGGTGATGTTATCATTCCGTTCAACTCTGAGAAAAGTTTATTATATCAATTAATTAGCGGCGGTGCAAATCCAACTATGCCGTTTAACAGGTCTGCTTTACCTGATGAAGAAATACAGCTAATAAAGGATTGGATTGATAACGGAGCAAGAGACGAAAACAATAATACCCCGTTTCAGAATTCTTCCCATAAAATTTTCGTTTGCAACCAGGGCAGCGATGCCATTTCAGTAATCGATGGCGATCTGAATGTTGTTTCAAGAATTATTGATGTTGATTTCAACCAAACACTTGATTCTCCACATATGGTTAAGTATAAAAATGGATTTCTTTATGCTACACTAATTTCCGCAGGAAAGTTTTTAAAAATTAATACGTCTGATTTTTCAATTGTCGGAGAAGTAAATAACCTAGGTTTTCCCGGGATGATAATGTTATCGGAAATAAATAATAAAGCTTATGTGTCAAGATCATCAACAGCTCCTGAAAGTTTCAGCTCAATTTATGTAATTGATACAGACAATATGACATTAATAAAAGAAATAATTTTGCCTGTAGCCGGAATTCCACATGGAATAGTATTATCGACTGATAATAGTAAACTATATATAGCCAACCTTACACAAAATAGGATCAATATTGTCGATACACAAATAGACGAATTTGAAGAAGACTTTGTGTTATCCCAGGATATTGATCACGAACCTATGCAGACAAATGTTTCTCCTGACGGTAATTTCCTTTATGTCTCGGCAAAAAGAACAGGAAAATTTTTAGTAATAGATTTAAATACAAAATCTATTGTTAAGGAAATTGATGCCGGCGGCGGACCTATGCATATAGCTGTTTCAAATGATGGGAACAAGATTTATGTTCCGTCTATGATGAGTGGTTTTATAAATATAATTGATTTTACCGGGAGTGATTGGATTAAATCCGGTGAAATTACTCATCCGGCTTTTATTATGCTTCATGGTGCTGAACTTTCTCCCGATGGAAAATACTTGTACGTTTCAAGCCGAAACACAAATGGAAATTTTGAACCTGCTTACAAAGTTCAAGGTGAAGGTAATATTGCAACATTGGGGATAATCAATTTGGAAAATAACCAAGTTGAAAAGATTCTTGAAATCGAAGAATTCGGTTCTGGTGTTACAGTGAGCAATTAAATTTTAATTTATCCCTCCTTTATGAAAATTCGACTTTATTACTAATATTTCTCATATTAATTTTTATATTTCAAAAAAAATCAGTTTGGTATGAAACGAGTCATTTATCCAGGAACTTTTGATCCTGTAACATATGGACATATTGATATTATTCAAAGAGCTACGGATTTATTTGACGAAGTAATAGTGACGATTGCAAAAAATCCTGTTAAAACAAATATGTTCACAGTCGAAGAAAGATTGGAAATGTTAAGAACCAGCGTAAAAGATATACCCAATGTATTAGTGGATTCATATGATGGATTAGTTGTTGATCATGCAAACCAATTAGGGGCAGTAGGAATTATTAGAGGTTTAAGGGCAGTTAGTGATTTTGAATATGAATTTCAAATGGCACTAATGAACAGAAAATTATCAAACGGGATTAAAACTATTTTTTTAATGCCGCATGAAAAATACACTTATTTGAATTCTACAATTGTAAGAAATTTAGCTCAATTTGAGGGTGACGTAAGCGGCTTTGTACCTGAGATTGTTATCAAAAAGTTAAAAGAAAAATCATGAGGCAATTAAGGATCTCAATTCAATGATGATACTTTCCTGCTGTGATAATTATTAATATAATAATAATATAATTGGTAAATCATTTCTGAAAATTCTTTTTAACTTGCAATTTTATGAATTTGTGTTTAGATGATGAGTAGACCCACTTTAAAAATAGCTTGGTCATTGTTTTTGTGTTCTATTTTGGTTTCGTGCAAGATCTCCGATAGAAACGTTCAAAGTACTATTTTAATTAAAGGTTCTGATACGATGGTCAACTTAACCCAAAGATGGGCTGAGATTTTTATGGTTATTAATCCCGATATTTCTATTCAGGTAACCGGCGGCGGATCCGGAACGGGAATTGCTTCTCTTCTCAACGGAACTTCGAACATAGCAAATATAAGCAGAGAATTAAAAGAAAAAGAAATTGAAAAAGCGAAGTCACTAAATATATTCCCCAGAAGATTTGAAGTAGCACTTGACGGTATTGCAATAATTGTAAATCCTGAAAATCCAGTAAACTCGTTATCGCTTGATGAGGTGAAAAATATTTATAGCGGCAAAATTCGCAACTGGAGCAAGGTAGGCGGATTAAACCAGGAAATAATTTTATACGGTAGGGAAAACAGCAGCGGCACATATGAATATTTTAAGGAATCTGTTTTAGGCAAAGATGAAAAAGGCTTTTATGTTGACTTTTCAGTGAGTACACAAGTTCTTCAGGGCACTGCTGCTCTGGGTGAGGCTGTTTCAAAAGATGTAAGAGGAATTGGCTACGGCGGTGTAGGTTATTTTGCAAATAGAAAAGATTTAAAAGTGATTTATCTCGAATCAAAACAAAATCAGGAAATTAAGTTTTCTCCCGTATTAAACGGTGAAGTAAATTATGAAATAATATGGAATGGTAATTACCCTTTGTCGAGATATCTCTACTGCTATACAAACGGAATTCCAACTGATGAAATTAAAGAATTTATTAATTTTATAATTTCTGATAAAGGCCAGGAAGTTGTAAAAGATATGAAATACATCCCTCTTTTTTCCAACAATTAACCAAGCATGAAAAATTCTAGCAGCGTAAATAAATCTCAGTATGCAAAAAGCAAATCCACGAAAACCTTATTAAAGGAAAGATTGATTAGATATTTCTTTACACTTAACAGCCTTGCCGTAATTTTAGTATTCATGTTGATCTTTGCATTCCTTTTAAAGGAAGGACTAAAAGCCTTAGATTTAATTACTATTAAAGATTTTATTTACAAAACTGTTTTTGGAAACGGTAATGAGACCAACCTATACCAATGGTACCCAACTTCAGACCAACCGAGATATTCACTTATTCCTCTAATTATGGGGAGTTTATTAATTTCTATTCATGCAAGTTTAATATCAACCGTGTTTGGGATTTCAGTCGGAATATACCTTTCCGAAATAGCCTCAAACAAAGTGCGAGAATTTTTAAAACCGATAATTGAAATCTTTGCGGGTATTCCAACCGTTGTGCTTGGTTTTTTTATGCTGGTTGTAGTAGCCAGTATTTTTCAAAATATATTTGACCCGATAAATAGATTAAACGCGTTTTTAGCATCAATAGGTTTGTCGTTTATAATCATTCCTATTATCTCTTCCTTAACCGAAGATGCGTTAAGAGCTGTACCCAAAGAAATCAGGATGGCATCATACGCACTGGGAGCAAACAGGTTTCAAACTATATTTAAGGTTTTAATACCTACGGCATTCAGCGGTTTGTCTGCATCAATAATTTTGGGATTCGGTAGAGCAATCGGTGAAACAATGATTGTTTTAATGGCATCTGGGAATGCTGCTGAACTATCTTTTGAAATATTCAGAAGTGCAAGAACCATGACGGCTACTATTGCTGCAGAGTTAGGTGAAGTATCTCAAGACTCTACTCACTACTTTGCGTTGTTTTTTATCGGGTTGGTTCTTTTTGTCCTAACATTCATTTTGAATTTGATAGCAGAGCTAATACTAAATAAAATGAGAAAAAAAATTAATTATTAATGAAAGCCGCCAATAAGGATATTAAAAATTTAATCAAGGCAAAAAAAAGCAGAGACATTAAAACTTTACTGTTGATGTCTCTAATTAAAATTTTTACATATTCAATAATTACAGTGTTGTTTTTAATTCTTGGTAAAATTGTTTATGAAGGGAGTTCTGTTATCGATTGGGAGTTTATCACCTCAACCCCACAAAATAATATGACTGAAGGAGGAATAGGCCCGGCAATCTTTGGGACGATTGTAGTGGTTTTTTTAATGATCTTATTTGCAGTTCCCGTGGGTGTCTTTGCTGCCATTTATATAAGCGAATATGCTAAAGATAATCTTTTCAACAGAATCCTAAGAATTACAGTTAATAATTTGGCAGGTGTTCCTTCAATTGTTTTTGGTTTATTCGGCTTGGGTTTTTTTGTCCTTTTTGTTGGTAGAGGCTACGACTCATTATTTAACATGGGTTTATTTTTAGGAAAACCCGCTATGTTATGGGCTTCAGCAACTTTGGCAATATTGGTGTTGCCGACAATTATTGTTTCTTCAATTGAGGCGTTAAAAGCAGTGCCGAGAAATCAAAGAGTTGCTTCGCTTGGGTTAGGGGCTTCAAAGTGGCAGACGATAAAAAGTATAGTTCTACCTCAGGCAAAACCCGGAATATTAACGGGTATAATATTATCGATAAGTCGAGGCGCCGGCGAAACTGCTCCATTATTATTCTTGGGGTGTGCTTTCTTTTTGCCCGGGCTTCCGATTGTTTATCTTGACTTAGGTCTTTTCTCAATCCCGATGATAAACCCTGCTGAGCAATTTATGCATTTATCTTATCATATCTTTATTTTAGCAACACAATCAACAAATCCCACTTTAACTATGCCGATTCAATATGGAACAACTACGGTTTTGATTAGTATAGTTATACTATTAAATCTGACCGCTATAATTTTTAGATTTAAATTCAGGCAAACGATGACGGAAATTAAGAGAGTTTAGAGGCGATGCGCAAAATTAAAATAAAAATAAACGAGCTAAGTGTATTTTTTAATTATTTGCAAGCGCTGAATAGAGTTTCGTTTGAAATTTATGATAATAAAGTTACGTCAATAATTGGTCCCTCCGGTTGTGGTAAGACAAGTTTCTTGCGGACAATTAATAGAATGAACGAATTGATAGTTGGTTTCAGAAAAAAAGGAGAGGTTCTAATTGATAACATTAACATTTACAAGAATAACATTGATGTAGTTAATTTGAGAAGATTAGTCGGAATGGTATTCCAAACCTCAAATTTATTCCCAAAATCAATTTATGAAAATCTTGCTTTTGCTCCGAAAATTCACGGTATTAAGAGTCAAAAGAAAATTGATGAGATAATTGAAGAAACATGCACCAAAGCGGCGATATGGGATGAAATAAAAGACAGGCTTGATGATAATGCTTTAGCATTGTCTGCAGGACAGCAGCAGAGGTTATGCATAGCTAGAGCACTAACTGTTGAGCCGGATATTTTATTAATGGATGAGCCGGCAAGCATGCTAGATCCGATCTCGACAGCAAAGATCGAAGAATTGGTATTCGATTTAAAGAAGAAATATACCATAATAGTGGTGACACATAACATGCAGCAAGCAGCGAGAATAAGTGATTTTACAGCGTTCTTTTATTTAGGTCAGTTAGTTGAGTACGACAAGACAACAAAACTATTTACTAATCCTTCTAATAAACAAACAGAAGATTATTTGACTGGAAGATTTGGTTGATATGGAAAGATTATTCGACATACAAATTGATAAGCTGAAAACCAAACTTATAAAAATGTGCAGTTTAGTTGATGAACAGGTTGAATTCGCAATAAGAGCAGTTGAAGAAAATAATCACCCACTTGCTGTTATTGTAGAGGATCGTGACAACAGGGTTGAT
>CAJHYN010000140.1_pt1 | contig 18912 bp, 18 predicted proteins | sample 9198641 | NCBI WGS metagenome assembly CAJHYN01 (sample SAMEA7708370, study PRJEB35096) | sediment metagenome | biome: marine neritic benthic zone biome [ENVO:01000025]; feature: sediment [ENVO:00002007]; material: shallow marine sediment [ENVO:03000034] sea grass bed [ENVO_01000059] ... | reverse complement strand
CATTTTTATGCAGATTGGATTAGTCGGACTACAATTCTCAGGTAAGACCACTCTCTTTAACACACTTGCTGGACACGAATTTGACCCGGCTCATGCAATGAAAGAAGAAGCAACTTTAGAGGTTGTAAAAGTGCCGGATGCAAGATTAGACAAGCTAACTGAGATGTTTAATCCGAAGAAAAAGGTAAATGCTACTATAGAAATTTATGATACCCCGGGTTTACGAATGCAGGACGACGGCAAAGTTAAAATTACAACCCAGTTTTTAAATAATGTAAGAAATAATGATGCTTTATTTTACATAATCAGGCAGTTTGAAGAAGAAACAGTACCTCACCCGATGAACAGTATTGATCCGGCAAGAGACATAGAATTTTTAGAATCTGAATTTATTCTTTCAGATATGGCTTTTCTTGAAAACAGAATTGAAAAACTCAAGAAAGAAGTCATGAAATCGAAAGATGAGAAACTCAAAAAAGAGCTGCCTCTTCTCGAAAAATGTTATGCACACATTGAAGAAGAAAACCCTTTGAGAATTTTAAATCTTGATGAAAGTGACCTTAAGCTTCTATCAGGCTACCAATTGTTAACATTGAAAAAATTAGCAGTTGCAATCAATTTTGATGAAAACTCAATTATGGAAAGTGAAGGGCTGGTTAAAGAAATCGGGGATAAATTTGCAAGTATAGGCGCACGGATAATCCCATTCTCAGCAAAAATTGAATATGAACTTTCATCGCTTGAAGAGGAAGACAAAAAAGAATTTATGGCAGACTACGGAATTACGGAATCAGCCTTGGATAAGATTTTAAGAACATCTTACGAAATTCTCGGACTGCAGTCGTTTTTCACTGTTGGCGAAGACGAATGCCGTGCATGGACAATTAAAAAGAATTACACAGCTCAGCAGTCGGCAGGTGTAATCCACACAGATTTTTACAATAAATTTATTAGAGCAGAAGTAGTAAATTATGAGGACTTTATTAAATGCGGATCGTTTGCAAAATGTAAAGAAGAAGGTGTTTGGAGTTTGGAAGGAAAGGAATATGTCACAAAAGACGGGGACATTTTAAATATCCGTCACAGCTAATTTTCTTTATTAATCACAAAATTAAAAAGAGGAAGTAATGTCAAAAGAAGCAATTACAGGATTAAAACCGGAATTAATCTGGGAATATTTTTATGGTATCTCACAGGTTCCCAGGCCTTCAAAAAAAGAAGGAAAAATTGTAGAGCACGTAAGAGAGTTTGCTAGAAAAAACAATTTTGAATTTACAGAAGATGAAGTTGGAAATATTGTAATAAAAGTACCGGCAACAGAAGGAAAAGAAAACAGTCCTGTAGTTGTTTTGCAAGGACATGTTGATATGGTTTGCGAAAAGAATAAAGGAACAAAACACGATTTTGAAAATGATCCTATTGAGTTAATAAAAGACGGAGATTGGATTAAAGCAAACGGAACCACTCTTGGTGCGGATAACGGAATTGGAGTTGCTGCAGCTATGGCAATTGCAACAGACAAAGATGCTATTCATGGCCCGTTGGAAATTCTATCAACAGTTGACGAGGAAACAGGCATGACGGGAGTAAGTGCTCTTCAGCCTGGATTTATTACAGGTCAAACATTGCTGAACATGGATAGCGAGGAAGACGGAGTTTTTTATATAGGATGTTCCGGTGGACAGGATACAGTTGGTGTTTATAAAATCGAATACACTGAGCCAAAAAAAGATTTAGTACCATATCAACTTATGGTCACCGGATTAAAGGGAGGTCACTCAGGACTTGATATTCATCAAGGAAGAGCAAATGCAATAAAATTATTGGCAAGACTATTACACAGGATGGAAGATATTAAATATAAAATTGCCGATTTTGATGGTGGCTCATTAAGAAACGCAATCCCTCGCGAAGCTGAAATCACTTTTTTAATTAATCCCGAAGACGAAAGCAAAGTAAAGGAAACCATCGAAAAATTTGTTGCTGATTCATTGCTTGAATGCAAAAACACAGATGGCGATTTGCAAGTAGTTTTTGAAAAGAAAGATGTAAAAGTAGATAAAGTATTTAGGAAAAAATTCACAAAGAAATTGATCAATGCAGTTTTAGCTATGCCGCATGGTGTTTTGGCAATGAGTCCGGATATACCTGGATTGGTTGAAACATCAACAAACCTTGCAACGATTAAAATTAATGGTGACGAATTGAAATTAGGCACAAGCCAGAGAAGTGCAATTGATGCCGCTAAAATGAATGCTGCATATTCTGTTGCTGCAGTTTTAAGCTTATCCGGTGCTGAAGTGGTGATTGGCGATGCTTATCCTGGATGGCAGCCAAATATTGATTCCGAATTGTTAAAAATATCAAAGGAAGTTTATAAAGAAACATTTGGTGATGAAGCTGAAATTAAAGCAATTCATGCCGGTCTTGAAACAGGTTTGCTCGGTGCTAAATATCCGGGTTTGGATATGATCTCTTTTGGTCCTACAATTCAAGGTGCTCACTCACCAACAGAGAAAGTTAATATAAAAGATGTAGAAAAATTTTATACGCTTCTTAAAGCAATACTTAGAAAACTTGCATAAAAAAAAGACTGAATTTTTAATTCCCCGAAATTTTCAAAATTTCGGGGAATTTGTATCCTTCGATTTAGATTAATCTGCGAATAACTCGCGCATAAACCTTTTGAATTTTTTCCAGAAAAGTAGAATAAAAGCCAAAATTGCTGCCCATGTTATAAACGCTATCATATTATACCTTTCAAATAATTATTTTATAATCAAACTATAGCACCCGAAATTAAAAAGAAGATAATAAATTATAGTTTTCAGTTTCAGTGAGTTTAAGCACATTGTATTTCTTATATTTAATTTTTAGATTTTGAAGTGAAGTTTTGATCACTGTTTCAGGGTATTATTAGCTATGCAGAATATTTTAATAGTAGATCATGATGAAGATTTTGTATCTGAATTCACAAAATCTTTGAAAGACAAAATAGAATGCAAAATTATCCATGCAGTAGATGGCACTCAAGCCCTATCGAGAATTAAAGCAATGCACTTCAGTTTGATTATTATTGAAAATTCAGTGACAAATATTTCTGGTTTTGAATTAGTGGGAAATATCAAATCAAATCTTGAAACCAAATCTATTCCCTTGATTATTTTATCTGAAAAGCAAGACCAATTAATAATCAAAAGGTATGTAAACCTGGAGATAGACGTGTTCATGTATAAACCACTTGATATGAAAGTGGCAATTGAAAAGATCGATAGAATCCTGGCAAAGCAGAGAAAAAAAATAATGATTATTGATGATCATGCAGGTACTCGAGCATATCTAGAGAGGATTATCAGAACAAAATTTTTTAGAGATACCATCGCTGCCAATAATGGAATAGAAGCGCTTAAATTATTACAATCGGAAAAGCCTGTTCTAATTATGTTGGATTTTGATATGCCTGAAATGAGCGGGTTAGACTTTATCAAAAAATTACGTAGTGAAAAAAAATATGAAGATATTTCGGTAGTTGTTTTATCAGGCAATACTGATATAGATTTGATTAAAGAAATGGCACAATACAACATTACGGATTACCTTGCCAAACCAATCAGCATTCATGAGTTAACCGCCAAATTAACCAAACACTTTGAATGAAGTAAATTATCAAAAGAATTTAGAATGATTGAAATAAAAAAGCCCAATAAGAATTATGTACTTATTGAGCTTTGAGGCGGCGGTCGGATTCGAACCGACGAATAAAGGTTTTGCAGACCTTCGCCTTAGACCACTTGGCCACACCGCCATTTTATATTAGAGCAAAAAAAATCCACGGTAGTGGATTTTTAGTTGAGCGGGAAACGAGACTCGAACTCGCGACATTCACGTTGGCAACGTGATGCTCTACCAACTGAGCTATTCCCGCATTTTTCATTTTTTTAAAGAACTTATGTCTTTAAAAGAGAGAGACAAATATATAATTCACTTTTTTAATAAACAACAATAATTTTTAAAAAAGCCGGCAAAAAATTGCTGGCTTTAAAGCATCATTTCAATAATACAAGCTTCTTAACTTCAATAAAATTATCTGCCTCAATTCTATAGAAATAAACTCCGCTCGCTATATTTGACGCATTGAAATTTACCAAGTGAAAACCAGGCTTAAGTGCTTCATTTACTAATGTTGTAATTTCCTGGCCTATTGAGTTATATACTTTTAATTTTACATTCGATTCTTTTGGTATCCCAAACCTAATAGTTGTAGTCGGATTAAATGGATTAGGATAATTCTGATCGAGAGTATATTGATTGGGTAATCCTTCCGCATCTTCAACATCAGTTATATTTGATTGAATAACTATGCTTTTGATTGCCCAGCCCCATCCATTCCTATTTGTATCTGAAAACAATCTAAACCTAATAAGAATTTCATCCCCCGGTGCAAATTTATCCAACAGATTTAATTCATGTTTTACATAATTTGCATCTGTTGGATCATTAACAGAGTCATATAAATTTAACCAGTTGTCTTCAAAGCGAGCATCATAACCGTCTAATAATTGCTCCCAGTTCAAGCCATCTTTTGTAGCTTCGACTATAACGTAATCCCAAAACTCACTATCACCGAAATCGTTTCCTTCTTCAGCCGGTTCTATAATCGCAATATCTTCATAAGTCATTGTCGCATTGCTTGAGGCAACTCTGATAGGTGTTTTTAGTGTGTAAGCTAAGTTTTGATTGTTTCGATAAGGATGATCAGAGTGAATAGCAAAATTGTCAAAACCGTCAATTAATTTTACTTCAAAACCTTCACCTGCAAAATCATCCGGTCTTTGAGCAAAATCACTTTGGTAGCTATTAGCTACTCCATTTAATTTTAGAATTTTTTTCGTTCTGGTTATTGAGTTATATATATCATCATTCAAGTAAGATAGAATTTGAACAGCTACTTCTTGCGCCTCAGTAACTATAATATCGTAACCGAAGTTGCCTACTGAGTTTTGCAAAACTGATGTTACTACTTGTCCGTTTATTATAACTTGTGTTGAATCATAATTTTCAGGAAGTTTATAGTTGATAGCAGCCCCAGTTATATTTTGAACAACAGGAAACAACTTAGGAGAAAGAATTACATCTTGTGGTTCATAATTATTAAGTTCAGGCAACTCTACACTCCAAATACCCCTGCCGTGTGTAGCAACAACAACCTCGTTATTTACTATTAGCATATCCCAAATACCAACACTTGGCAACCCATTGTCTGCAATTGACCAGCTAGCTCCTCCATCAGTAGTTTCGAATAGTCCGATTTCAGTACCAACCCAAATGATGTCCGTATTGTAAGGCATTACAAGTAAGCAGTAAGTTGCGACATCAGGGAAACCTGTAGTACTTTCAGAACCAGTCCCAAAGCCTGAAATATCAGTCCATGTTTGTCCCAAGTCGGTTGTTTTTAATGTTTTTGGTGATTTCGAAAAGGAGAACAAAGCATATGCAGTTTTTTCGTCGGTTGGGTGAGTAGCCAGGCCGGTTATAGATCCCATTGGTACATCGGTGAAATCTTTAGTTTCATTGAATGTTAAGCCGCCATCAGTAGAAACAAAAAGAGGAAAATCTTGAGACAGAATCTTCCCTGTCCAAACAACATATGGTGATGCTAAGGAAGTTGTGATCTGAGAAAATCTGATATCTCCTTTATTCCATGCTAAAGGATCTATTTGAATCAAATCCCAGTTGCCGGCAAAATTGTTTGTTCTCCAAACCCCTGAAGCTCCAACAGCGAAAACTAAATCCGGATCCTGTTTTGAGTCAGCAATTTTTGTAAAAAAAGGAGAGGCTCCACTCCCCGCATCATCAAGACCATTTCCGGATGTTAGTTCCAAATTTACACCACCATCCAATGATCTGTAAATAGAATTATGTTGAGAGGTTACCATAAGTTTATTAGAATCCTTATAATGCCAAATTGCCTCGAAACCATCTCCACCACTTGGGACAGAAATCCAATCGGAAGATTTATCCGAATTCAGAGGGGATGCCCAGCTTCCGTTATCTTGTGTACCGCCAACATATTTATCAGCTCCGTTTTGTTTATCCACACCATAAAATTGAGATGTATTGTATTCGTTCAATGTACTGGTAAATGTTTCGCCAGCATCGTCGGTATACCAAACCCCTCCATCGGTTGCATGTATCATTCTAAATGATTCATTTTGTTCATCTGTAACAACGAATACAATGTTATGCTGATCAACGTGAACACCTTTGGGAGAACCTCCAAATTCTTCGTAACCGTCTGTAATATTGGTTGTTACGATTTCAGCTTTTCCGGTTAATCCCCAATTAATTTTATAACTTGATTCCGGGACATTATTAAAATCTACTACACCAACTCCTAAGAGAGCTTCAATCCATAAGCCGTAAATATTTTTATATGTTATGTTAGCCACAATGTTTGGATTAGGAGTGTCCGAATAATCAACAGCAGTAATAAAAATGTATTCCCTATCCGAACCATTAGTTTCGTTAGTAATTATATCTTCAAGGTCAAAGGTACCGTTATCTTCGTGATCTCTGAAAGCTACCATCAACTGCCTGTTATTGTCAGTATCCCATAGCTCAAAGGGTACGTCTACATAATCTCTATATAAATATGTTTCTAAATCAGCATCTCTATAAAATCTATGACCTTTTTGCGATCTTCCTGGCCCAAATCTTAACTCAACGGAAGTATAATCTGATTCCTCTGTTTCTAAAGCACCAAAAAAATTCTCAGCTAAAAATCCGCCTGCATCAAAGTCACTTCCTTGAGTATTAACAAAACTCCAAAATGTTTCTGTGCCATTGAATTCAGTACCGCTTACACCTGAGATCATATCAATATTAACATCCATTTTCCAGATATTTATACCTCCAACGTATATTTGATTTGAATTAAAAGGATTAACTGCAATGGTATTATCATAACATCCCTGACCACCAAGCCAATCGATATTTTGTATAACATCTGTCGCAGTTATCCAACTTTGACCAGCATTAGTTGAAACAAAAAGTGTAGATCCAAATTCGCCTCCCTCAGCTGAAATATAAAGTTTATTTGTATCAGAGGGAGCCATCGCAATTTCAAGTCTTCCTAAAGTTGTAATTCCTTTTGAGGATTCTTTCCAGGTTAAGCCACCATCTAAAGATTTAAAGACGAATGAATTTGTGAATCCAATACCACTAATTGTCGCATATTGGGTATTAAAATTCTGAGGGTTTGCAATCAAATCTTCTACTCGCGTTAAAAAAGCTTCTAAAACACTTACCCAAGTTTTCCCTCCGTCAGTAGTTCTAAAAATACTTGATGTTGGAAAGTCGCTTTCGTTAAAAGATCCCGGGGTTGCGGAGACTAAAACCACGTTTTCATCATTAGGATCAATAATTATTCTTGTTATATTTCGAAATAGAACATTATTAGCTGTCTGAGGTAATTGTGTCCATGTTAAACCCCGATCGGTTGTTTTCCAAATTCCGCTCCCATTTATGTTATCTACATTACAGAAGCCTTCCCCGGTTCCCGCATACATGACATCGGGATTTGATTCTGACATTGCCAGGGCACTTGTAGCAAGGTTTGGAAGGTTAGGAGTAATTTCTTCCCATGATTGCCCGGCGTTTGTCGTTTTCCAAACTCCGCCGCTGACTGAACCTGCATACCACGTATTGTAATTTGGGTCATCAGGATCAACAACAATGCCTCTTGTTCTGCCACCAACATTTCCCGGACCTCTTTCAATCCATTCCAATTGTTGATTTTTTCTAAGTCCTTTAATCTTTTCTTTTGCTTTATGTAGTTCACTCAATTTATAATTTAATTCATATCCTGGGAAATTTTCTCCTTCCTTTGTTCTAATTCCTTGATGGTATTCGAAGAATAAATTTGGGCTATCTTGTTTAATATATCCCTTAATCTTAGATTTTCTTTGCGAATATTCTAAAGTTTTTTTTGGTTCACTAATTTTGTAGGTTCATTTACTTCTAGTTCGCGATATGTTTTGGGAGAATTTAACAAAAATAATGTTACAATTAGCACTGATAAAAAAATGAGGGAAGTAAAACTCCTTCTCATATTAGCCTCCGGTTAAGAAATTAATTTCTTAGTTTTTGTTCACCGGAATAGTATTTCTTTTTTGTAGAAATATCGTAAACATATTCAGTAGGATTTTTTTTCCATTTGTTTGATATGTCTATCCCCAAAACCCATTTAACTTTTACTTTTGATTCATCGAGCCAATACGCCGATCCGTTACGAACTGATTCGATCAAAAGGATACTATTGTTTTCTAATTCGTAAATAAAGAACGAAAAAGAGCTGTATGGCTTCACTGGTTTTTTGTCTGTACAAATTACGAATGTTTTATTAGCATTAAATGACAGATAGTAGTTTTCGCCAAATTTTTCATGGGCAGTTTTTTTTAATGTTTCAATTGAATTTTGAGAAGATGAGCAACCTAAAAAGGCAGATAAAAATATAAGTAAGAATAATTTTTGCATTAACTCCTCAATTAAAAACCATTTAAACATTTAAGTAGTTTGTAAGTTAAGATAACTATATATTTTAATAGCTCTCAAGTCATATTTACGTCCTAATAATAATTTTCCCATTGCTGCCACCGTCCACACGGTGGCTAGTATGCTGAGTGCAAAGAATAGTGAGAAGTTAAAAAATAACATCACTGAGTGGGAGTCTGTTCGAGAACTAAAATTTACGATCATTCTGAACTCGTTTCAGAATCTAAAATTTAGTTTTGTACGTTTTTAAGATGCTGAAACCTGTCTGCCGACATGGCAGGTAAATTCAGCATGACAATCCTCTAGTTCTCGGACAGACTCGTGGTCAGTGACGGCAGAGCAATTTTTAATTTTTCTCGGAAGTATGAACAATATCTTTTTTGCTTATATTTTGTCACTATATTTTTGAGTTTTGGAGATAAGTTGTTCGAACAAGAAAGAAATGAATTAGTAGAAGTTATTAAGTCAAAAGGTATTAAAGATGAGGCAGTATTAAAAGCTGTTGGTAACGTGGAAAGGCATTTGTTTGTTGAAAAAGCAATGAAATATCATGCTTATAAAGATGTTGCTCTACCGATTGGATTTGGTCAAACAATCTCGCAGCCTTTTACTGTTGCTTATATGACGCAAGCCTTAGGATTGAAGAAGGGAAGTAAAGTTCTGGAAATTGGCACCGGCTCCGGCTATCAGGCTGCAATACTTGAAAAAATGGGCATGAGAATTTTTTCAATTGAAAGAAATGATAAACTTTACAATCGAGCTCTCAATTTATTTGACGAATTAGGTATTAGAGTGGCTGTGCGATTGGGTGATGGAACAATAGGCTGGGAAGAATATGCACCCTTTGACGGTATTATTGTTACTGCCGGAAGTCCTGATATTCCTGAAAGACTAAAGAGACAATTGGCTATTGGTGGTAAGATGGTTATCCCGGTTGGTGATAAAAATACCCAAATAATGAAAATAATTACGAAAAGAGAAGAAGATGATTTTTTGATAATAGATAGCCCTCAATTTAAATTTGTTCCACTAATTGGTAAAGAAGGTTGGAAAGAAAGGTAATTGTAATTACCGGCCCCACATGTTCCGGCAAAACGTTTTTAAGTTTGAAGTTAGCTGATGAATTAAACTCTGAAATTGTCTCTGCAGACAGCAGGCAAATTTATAAATATTTGAACATCGGAACAGCTAAGCCAAACAAAAACGAATTAGATAGAGCGAAGCACCATTTTATAGATTATCTAAATCCTGATGAAGATTACAATGTTAGCCTATATGAAAGTGAAGCGTTAAATATTTGCGACAAACTTTTAAGCAACAATAAAATTCCGATTGTTGTAGGCGGATCAGGATTATATATAAAGGCTTTAGTTAACGGACTCTTTAGCGAAATTGGTGTGGACCAAGACTATAGGGAAAAACTACTTGCAATTAGGAACAAACACGGTGACGATTATTTATACGAGGAGTTAAAAAAAGTTGATCCTATAAGTGCTTCCAAAATGCTTCCTCAAAACTGGAAAAGAGTAATGAGGGCATTAGAGGTATTTCAAATTAGCGGCAAACCGATTAGCGAATTTCAAAAAGAATATAATCGTGAGTCGGACATAAAATTTGATCAGTACGGATTGAATTGGGATCGTGAAATTCTCTACAAAAATATCGAGAATAGAGTGGACGAAATGATTGATTTAGGCTTAGTTGATGAAACAAAAAAAATTTTGATGATGGGTTTTAGTGACAGTTGTAATTCTTTAAACACAGTTGGTTATAAAGAAATCATTTCCTATCTCAACAAAGAAATTTCACTCGAAAGAGCTATAGAGCTAATTAAAAGAAATACGCGCAGGTATGCTAAACGTCAAATGACGTGGTTTCGAAAAGATGAAAGAATTAAGTGGTTTGATATAGCTTCAAAAGAAGATTTGGAAAAAGCTGCAGAGAATATTTTTAGTGAAATGAAGGCACTGTCCTAATTTCAAAAAGTAATGGAATAATGGAAATTGTCATTCTGAATTCATTTCAGAATCTTTCCAAAATAGATCCCGTATCAAGTACGGAATGACACTTCAATGAAATTAGGACAGTGCCGAAATTAAATCTGGTTTGTAGAAGAAATTCATAATAAATATATTCATTAATAAATTAAAATTAATACTTATGAAAGATAAAATTAGAATAGCATCTGGGCAGGGATTTTGGGGCGATTTAATTGATGCACCTTATTATCAGGTTACATTTGGTGAAATAGATTACTTAGTAATGGATTATTTGGCTGAAGTTACAATGTCAATTCTGCAAAAACAAAAAAATAAAAATCCGGATCTTGGATACGCAAAGGATATTCCCCCTTTGATGAAAAGGATTTTGCCGATCTGCAAAAAGAAGGGGATTAAAGTAATTACTAACGGGGGCGGAGTAAATCCTACCGCTTGTGCCAATGAGATACTGAAAGCAGCAGACGAATTACAAATATCGGATTTAAAAGTAGCAGTTATTCTGGGTGACGATATTCAAGACAGAATTGATGAAATTATTGAAGCTGGCTGTGAATTAAAAAATATGGAAACCGGTGAATCAATAATTCCCTTCAAAGACAAATTACTAAGCGCTAATGTTTACTTCGGTGCTTTTCCTATTGTTGATGCGCTAAAACAAGGAGCAGACATTGTAATCACCGGAAGGACTACAGACACTGGTTTAACTTTGGCTCCTATGATTTACGAGTTTGGCTGGAGTGAAGATGATTATGATCTACTCTCAGCCGGAACTGTTGCCGGTCATATTTTAGAATGCGGCGCGCAGGCTAGCGGCGGAAACTTACTTGCTGATTGGCAGTCGGTTGAAAATTTCGCAGAGATAGGATTCCCAATTGCAGAGGCTTTTCCCAATGGTGAAGTTATAATAACAAAACATGAAAGCCTCGGCGGTAAAGTAAGTATTGAAACTGTTTCTGAGCAGTTAGTTTATGAAATAGGAAATCCTAAAGATTACATTACTCCTGATTGTATTGCTGATTTTACTTCAATTCGTTTGCAGGATTTAGGTAAAGACAAAGTAAAGGTATATAATATAAAGGGACTTCCCGAAACTGAGTTTTATAAAGTATCCTGTTCTTACGACAGCGGATATAGTGCGGTTGGTTCATTAACTTACTCATGGCCTCAAGCTTTGACTAAGGCTAAAGCTGCTGATAAAATTTTGCGCAAAAGATTGGAAATTCTCGATCTAAATTTTGAGGAAATCAAAACTGAATACGTTGGCTATAATTCCTCTCACGGACCTTTATCAAAAGAAATTGATGAAGATAACATTAACGAAATAATGATGAGAGTTGCTGTTCGCTCTTCTGATTACCATGCTGTTGAAAGATTTGGAAGAGAAATAGCACCCCTAATTTTAACAGGTCCACCAAGCGTCACTGGTTTTGCAGGTGGTCGCCCGAGGCCAAGTGAAGTAGTGGCTTACTGGCCGGCGTTAATACCTAAAAAGCTGGTTCAGCCTGAAGTAAAAGTTATGGAGTTATAAATGAAAGTAAAATTAATAGACATAGCTCATGGCAGAAGTGGTGATAAAGGTGACGCTGCAAACGTGGGCGTAATAGCTTATGATGATAGAGGTTATGAAATCATTAGAAAATATTTAACAGCCGAAAAAGTAAAGGAACACTTTGCCGGAATTTGTTTTGGTGAAGTTGAGCGATATGAGTTACCGAATATCAAAGCACTAAACTTTATTTTGAATAACACTCTCGGCGGTGGAGGTACAGTTTCACTTAAACATGATGCGCAGGGCAAAACTCTTGCTGCAGCCTTGTTAAGAATGGAATTGGAAATAGATGCGGCAGAAAAATAAGGGGTGAAGCTAAATTTCATATGATAAAAGGTAATTATTTGCCAATTATTAATAAAAGGATTTCGCTCCTTCAGAGCTTTTTTTTATGGTTTTTTATACGAAGGCCTTTGGCCTTCGTTAGAATATTTCGCACCGTTGGTGCTGTGAAAACAAGTTTATTATACTTTTTGTAAAAAAAAGGTAATAATGCCCCAAAGGGGCAGAATAATTAAGTAAGGGGCATCGCCCCGAAAACAAAAATCAAAATCAGAATACAGCCCTGAAAGGGCGTAATAAATATAAATCTAATGAGAGAACAAAAGTGCCTCAGAGTTTAGCAAAGATTTTTATACATTTAACATTCAGTACAAAACAGAGAAAACCATTAATAAGACCTGAAATTGAAAAAGAGTTATTTCCTTATATAGCAACAATTTTTAGAGAATGTGATTCACCGAGTATAGTAATAAACGGCGTTAGTGATCACATTCATGTTTTATTTTTACTGTCAAAGAAAATACCTCTTTGTGATGTTATTGAAGCAGTGAAAAAGAATTCATCAAAGTGGATAAAGACTAAAAGCATAGAATACAAAAATTTTTACTGGCAAAATGGCTACGGGGCGTTTTCCGTTAGTCAATCTAATGTTGAAACAGTTAAGAAATATATTGCAAGACAAAAAATTCATCATAAGAATAAAGAATTTAAGGAAGAATATTTGCAATTGTTAAAAAAGTATGAAGTTGAATATGATGAAAGGTATGTTTGGGATTAAAGTTTTGATTACGCTTCTTCGGAGCAGAATAATTAAGCAAGGGGCATCGCCCCGAATTGTATAAACGAATAATAGGAGTTTAGTAAATATGTTTGACGAACAAATGAAAACATTAAAAGAACAAAAAGAGAAAATCAGTAATCTCAGAGGTTATCTTTAAGTTAGATCAAAAAGAAGAACAAATAAAAAAACTCCAAGAAGAAAGCGAAGCAACGGATTTTTGGAATGATCAGAAAAAAGCTCAAGTAACTTTGCAGAAAAAGAAATCTTTAGAGCTTTGGGTTAACGAGTGGAATGAATTAAACGAGAGAGCAGACCATTTATTTGAGTTTGTTGAATTGGCCCAAGCTGAAGAGGATGAATCATTAGTAACAGAAATTGATAACGAATTAGAATCCATTGTTAAAGTTGTTGAGGATGTTGAATTAAAAAGTATGCTTAGCGGAAAAGATGATGATAAAAACTGCATACTTTCAATTCATGCCGGTGCAGGAGGTACTGAGGCACAGGACTGGACGGAAATGCTGATGAGAATGTATTTGCGTTGGGGTGAACAGAACAATTATAAAATGACAATTATCGATTTGCTTGAGGGAGATGGTGCGGGAATAAAAAGTGCTGATATAGAAATTGTTGGCGACTTTGCATACGGCTATACCAAAGCTGAAACCGGTGTGCACCGCTTGGTGAGGATTTCGCCTTTTGATTCGAATAAAAGAAGACATACTTCTTTTGCTTCGGTTTCTGTGATTCCTGAGGTAGATGATTCTATCGATATTGATATTAACACAGCCGATTTAAAGATTGATACTTTCCGATCCGGTGGTAAAGGCGGGCAAAATGTAAACAAAGTTGAAACAGCCGTACGGATAACTCACTTACCAACAGGTGTTGTAGCCGCCTGCCAAAATGAACGGTCTCAGATGCAGAATAAAACAAACGCTTTAAAATTATTGAAGGCAAAGTTATACCAAATCGAGTTGGAAAAACAGTTAGCAGAAAGTGACAAAATTGAAAAGAATAAAATGAAAATCGAGTGGGGGAGTCAAATCCGTTCTTACGTTTTTCATCCTTATAATATGGTTAAGGATCACCGGACAGATGAAGAAACTTCAAATACTCAGGCTGTAATGGATGGTGACATAAATCAATTTATAAAATCATTTTTATTAAAATTTGCACATAATTAATGAAAAACATAAAACCTAAAAAGGATAAAAGATTCACCAAAGAAGTAAGGCAGTAATTAAAAATGGGCAAGACGAAATATTATAAGAAAGATGAAATCTTAGCATATGAAGGCGAAGAAAGCGAAAGCCTTTTTGTGCTTGTTAAAGGTTGTCTCGGAGTCTTCAAGGGTGACCTTAAAATTACTGACTTTAGTGATAAGGGTACTGTGGTTGGTGAAATTGGTGTAATACTAAATAAGCCAAGAACAGCTACAATAAAAGCTATAGAAGAATCATATGTTGTAACAATTAATTCCAATATCGATACACTCATCATGAAACATCCTGAAATCACAAAAAAGATTTTAATGACTTTAGCGAATCGCTTAACCAATATTACTGAAGATTACTGGAATCTTGCTGAAAGAGTTGATATTGAAAGCAGGATAAAAAGTTAAGAGCAAGAAATAAAAAAGATTTATGAGCAATAGAATTAATGAAATAATAGATTCGGTAAAAGATATATTAATTCAAAATTATAATCCTAATAAAATATTGATTTTTGGTTCGCGTGCTAAAGGAAGCGAAGACATAGGATCCGACTTTGATTTTGCTGTAGAAACAAAATACAAACGTGATGAAGAGCAACTTCTTTTAGTAAAGAGTCAAATCGAGAAAATATCTGGTCTTTACAAAGTAGATATTGTATTCTTTAATGAGGTAGATGATGGTTTCAAACAAATTATACTTGATACAGGAAAAGTAATTTATGAAAAAGGAAGTTGAATATTCCATACAAAAATTAGAGTCGGCTTTATCAAGATTGAACAATGGAATTCAGCAGGTAAAAGACGAATTAGACAAAGACGGTGTTATTCAAAGATTTGAATTCACATTTGAAATTCTTTGGAAAACTATTAAAATTTATTTAGGCGATAAAGGAATAATTTGTCAATCTCCTAAAGACTGCTTGCAGCAGGCATTTAAATACGGGTTAATCAAAAAAGAATTAACATACTTAAAAATGCTCGAAGATAGAAATAAAACATCACACATTTACGACCAATCTACATCAGAACAAATTTATGAGAATATCAAAAAGGAATATGCTGAAGCGATATTGATTTTATTGAATAGCATCAAAGAGAAAGGATAAGTTGGCCAAGAAGCAATCAAAATTAAATCAAAATTTTTTTGATAAAGTTTACGAAATTGTAGCAGAAATACCCCACGGAAAAGTCACAACATATGGAGCAATTGCAGAAGCGTGTGGAATCAAATCGTCTGCGCGTACAGTAGGATGGGCTGTTAACGGAGCGACAGCCGACGGACTACCATGTCACAGGGTTGTAAATAGAAACGGTGAACTTACCGGCAAAATGTTTTTTGGCGATCCTTTTTTGATGGAAAATCTTTTACGTGAAGAAGGAATAGAGTTTGATGAAAAGGGAAGGGTAATAATGAAGGATTTTTTTTGGAAACCGGAGAAGAGAATTTAAAGACTGTTCCTAATCCTGAAATAATTTCTATAAATGATAGTGTCATTAACTTGGAGACTGTGTCACAATTGGTGTTTAGCCGTCATTCTGTTCGCCGCGGCGAATTATTTCAGAATCTATGTTGCGTTTTTGTCGTAAAGACAAGATGCTGAAACGAGTTCAGCATGACAAAGATGTATTGTGACACAGTCTCTTGTTTCGGAATCTTTTTAATGAGAGCTCAATATTATGTTTACATATTGTCCAATAATTCTAAGAATTTGTACGTCGGTATGACTAATAATTTGACAAGAAGAATTTATGAGCATAAAAAAGAATTGATTGAAGGCTTTACCAAAAAATATAAACTGAAAAAGCTTGTTTATTTTGAAATCACAAATGATGTTAATTCTGCTATTAAGAGAGAAAAGCAGATAAAGAATTGGCGCAGACAGTGGAAAATTAATTTGATAGAATCGAAAAATCCAAACTGGGAAGATTTATCTGCTAATTTAGGAATAGATGCTGAAACAAGTTCAGCATGACAAAAGATTAAGAAGCAGTAAGAAAATTAACAAGCCCCCTCGGGCAAAGGGGCTTTTAGGTGTTGTTAGACTAAGAAAGACCGTAGGTAGGTCTGCTTAGAATCTTCTTATTGCAAACTTTGAAACCCCGCCTTCAACTATAATATTAATCTTGTTGACAGCCTCATCGTAATTTTCAGTTATATAATAGTCAGAACTAACTTTTTCAAAATCTTCCAGTGACTTTGCAAACAAAACCATATCGCCGGTAACTTTACAGCCTGACTCTTTCGGTATATCTATTTCCAAACTTGCTGCACCCATTTCTACATCTATACTTACGTATTCGTATAAGTCGCCGATAATGATATCTGTATTGGTTGCACCTGTATTTACTTCAAGACTTCTAACCTTAAAATCAGATAAATCAAAATCTGCTTTTGCAGCACCAATATTGAGTTTCAAATCCCACACAGGATTATCGTTTAGTTTAATTCCCAGCCTGTTTCTAATTTTACCCTGGAACGGGTGCCAGTCATGTTTTCTAAAATCCAAATCAATGTAGGCTTCATTATCTTGAATGTCTGTGTGAAATGAATATTTATGTGTAAGATTCCCCTTTACAATACCTTCGAATAATTTATCTGTTTTATTACTTATCAGAAAAGTTCCGGCACCCGAACCCAACTCCAGTTTAGCAAAATCTAAATCGCTGTTGTAAGGTTCTGTGAAATATTTAACATCGTAATGCTCTCCATAATCATCATCCCAATCAATGTCAATATTGTGATCAACTACACTATAAATCGAACCAAAAATTAAGTAACCCACAAATATTCCAAATAAGCTTGCAACAAAAGGTTTTGCTATAGTCTTTTTTACAATAATTAAGAGTCCAAGCAGAATAATTGTTACAGGCCATAAATCCCATGCATAAGAAAAATCGGTGATAATAATATCGAACTTAACTAGAAGGAATAAAGCACCTAAAGTTAGAAATAAAAATCCCCAGAATAATTGTCCTGATTTCATTTTGTATTCACTTGAGTTTTGTTTTTACTGTTCAATATTAAGATTACTCCAAGAGCAATAAAAGCTAAAGGTAGAATGTATTCAAAATCAAAATAATAGAAGTAATTATGCATAGTGAATACTGCCCCAATGACAATTAAAATAATACCGATAATAGTGCCGCTGCTTCTCTTTCTTTTATTTAATTCTTCGTGAATCTTTTGCTCTTTAGCGTAATCTTCAGCATTATAATTTGTTTGGTCGCTCTTGGTATCCGACGTACCCTCTGTTTGAGTATTTTCTCCCTCCGACCCAGGTGAAAATGTACCCGAATTTGCCGAAGAAGCAGTCGTAAAGACTAGTGGTTCTTCAGGAAGGACAATCCAGAGAATAATATAGATTAAAACACCTATTCCATTGAAAACGGTCAAGACAATCATCAAAATTCTAATTACAATTACGTCTAGATTGATATAGTCGGCAATACCTGCTGCAACTCCCCCAAGTACTCTGTTTTTTCGCGATCTGTACAATTTTTCTTTCATAATATTTCCGTTAATTGCTGTTTTTTAGACGCAGATGTATTTATTATGTTCGAACACAATAATTGTTTATCAAAAAGTATAAAATACTTTATGTTATATTTTGCAGGTAATGTGAAATGGGAATAACAGTAAGAAATTAGAGCGAAAATCCCCGGCGTTATTGAATGGAAGCAGCACTTTTCACCAATTATGCAAAATAAATTTTCCCAAGTTTGGTTTGTCGTCGTTTAGTGCCTTTCTGCTTCCTGCGTTGGGTGGGTCAGTGACTGCCATACAAAGGAGTAGAGATTCGGGTTAAAATTCTAAAAAGTCGTTTCTGAAATAATCCCTTAGTTAAAAAAATCTTTAATATAGAACTTTTTTGTCCTAATTAAATAAGTTAAAAATAAAATTACTCCGGAAGATAAATTATGAACCGCATTTTTTGGCTTAATTCTAATATTAATTTTCTATCATCTAACAAAGGTACAATAATGTCTAAATTCCTTGTTAAAAACTAATTGAAAAAATTTGATATAATGAACTTTTGAATTAAAAAGCCTATAAAAAGTTGAGAATTTAAGCTAAATTGACATGATATTCCTTTTATACTATATTTATAATTAGGTCCCGTAAATCTTGGAAATCAATAAAATTCCCGGCCCGTGGAAAACTGTTTTGGTACTTTTGTGCGGGCTCCGGTAATCAATCTACTCTTATATTATCCGGAATAACATAATTTACACTGCTGTAAGTTAGACTGTATTTGAGTTAAAGAAAGTAATTGAAATAAAATTATATACAGTCATTGTTGGCAACACTAATATGGTTGTTGAACTAATTACATTTTACGGCGGTGTCTTTGCAATCCTGATAAACAGCAGCTACATTAAGCTTAATAATAGCAATTGCTTACCTAAGGTACCATTTACTACACGCCGAAAATCCATAGTCATATTCTTAATCTCTTCTCAAAAGATTTCAATAACAATTAACAAACAATAATAGAATGAAAACATTTATAATTTTTGCAACAGTTTGTTT
>CAJHYN010000321.1_pt1 | contig 19046 bp, 16 predicted proteins | sample 9198641 | NCBI WGS metagenome assembly CAJHYN01 (sample SAMEA7708370, study PRJEB35096) | sediment metagenome | biome: marine neritic benthic zone biome [ENVO:01000025]; feature: sediment [ENVO:00002007]; material: shallow marine sediment [ENVO:03000034] sea grass bed [ENVO_01000059] ... | reverse complement strand
TTTAATCTCCTAACTGCTGAAAAATCAAGACCCAAATAATACAAAAAAAATAAACTAATTCAAATATTTTTTAAGTCCAAGCTGAGAATTATTTAGCCGGCTGTGCACCTCTTTTACCTAATTCTCTATCTAGCATGTACATTGCACCTTTACTTTCACCGATCATTTCAAATTTTTGAACTATATCATTAACTGTAGCTTCTTCTTCAACTTGTTCATCAACAAACCAGTTTAGAAATGTTCTTGTTGAATGATCCTTTTCTTGATTTGCTAAATCAACTATTTCAAAAATACTTTTCGAAATAAATTTTTCGTGATCTAATGATGCTTTAAAGATTTCTTCAGGCGATTTCCATTCTATTTGGGGTTTGTTAATTTGCTCTAATTCTACTTTACTGTCAACTCTAAGTATAAAATCGAAAAATTTCATTGCATGAACATGCTCTTCGTCAGCTTGTGATCTCATCCAAGCTGCCATGCCGTTGTAGTTATTATCTTCCAAATAAGCCGACATTGATAAATATAAATATGATGAAAATAATTCTTTATTTAATTGCTCGTTTAATGCTTTTTGCATTTTTGCAGATATCATTTAGTACCTCTATCTATTTCGTGATCATTTCTAAAAAAAGTAAACGTAATAATATCTAAATACGTTCAATTATTCAATCAAGAATTATGAATTAATTCCAGGAGCAAACCGGATTTACCATTTAAATTTTGTGGAAAATATGTTATTCTTGATTTCAGTTAATAAAAAATATGAAGACTGAATTACTTATGAGATTTGTGCTTTCAGTTATTTTTTTGTCATTACTTTTAGATACTGCTTTCTCTCAAACGCATAAAATTGAAAAAGAATATTTCGATAAATTGGAATTACCTTCGATTAATACAAGCGGTGTTCAAGTACAGACAATCCAAAAAACAAGCCGCGAATTAATGAAAAGTGTTTTTGGTTTTTTACCACATTGGGAATTAAAAAATATACAGTTTATTAGGTATGATTTGCTCACTCACATTGGACTGTTTGATTTTTACACAGATAGCCTCGGGAATGTCGAATATCCCGTGAACTGGGATTCAGATAAAGATACCTGGGAGCAAGTAATTTCCGATGCACAATCTGCTGATGTAAAAGTGCTAATGACGGCCGTTAACTTTGATAGTTTAGAGATTCGAGAGATTATAGCAAATCAGCATGTGAAAAATAATTTCTTCATTAATGTTATTGAGATTATAAATGATAATAATCTAGATGGTATTATTGTTGATTTTGAAAGCCTTGCTGTGCAGGATCGGGGACAATTATTAAATAATTTTATTTTGGAACTCAATACAACTATAAAATCAAATACAGGAGGATCAAATTTAGTTGCATTTGCTTCTCCTGCTATAAATTGGGGCGGTTGGGATTTTCAAGGCTTGGCAACTAATTGTGATTTCCTTTTTTTGATGGCTTATGATTATTTTGGACGCTGGAGTGAATTAAGCGGCCCTACTTCGCCTTTGAAAGGCAGTGATCCAAATTCATTTAAAGATTTGAATGTAACTGCTTCTTTGGAAATTGAATATCAATCAGTTGTTGAAAACAATCCTGAAAAAATAATTTTAGGATTGCCCTATTATGGTATCCATTTTTTTACAAAAGATCCGCTGCCAAATTCAGAAGTGATTGGTATAACTGAAATTGCGCCTAGATACCGCGAATCAATCTCAGTTTATAATCAATATGGTAAAACCTGGCCGCCGGATTTTGATGTACCTTATGCCGATTGGCAAGATACTGTTTGGAATCAATACTGGATGGATGATGATTCGAGTCTCGGTTTGAAATTTGATTTAGTAAACGAAAAAGGTTTGATGGGTGTTGGAATTTGGGCATTGGGTTATGACGGAGCAAGAACAGAGCTGTGGGATTTAATAGAAGATAAATTCTCGTCAATAGCAGTTGCTGTTGAACATGTAGACGAATTACCCGAACAATTTATTCTTTACCAAAACTACCCAAATCCGTTTAATCCGGTTACTGTAATTAAATTTACAATTTCGACCCCACCCCGTCCCTCCCCTTACCAAGGGGAGGGAGTAAGGGAGGGGTTATTTGTCTCTCTAAAAATTTATGACATTTTGGGAAATGAAATAAAAACATTGGTTAACGAAAATAAATCTCCCGGTTTTTATGAGGTTGAATTTAATGCAACTCAATTAAGCAGCGGAGTTTATTATTATCAATTAAATGCAGGAAATTTTATATCAATAAAAAAAATGCTTCTCTTACGCTGATCAACAGCTTCAGGGGACAAATCCTCTTTCTCGAATAACGGTGAGGACAACCTTTTATGAAACTATGAAAAAACTATTAAGTGCTATAATCCTTTGTTTACTGTTGTTTAGCTGCAGTAGTGAAGAAAAGAAAAGCTACAAAGAATTTAACGAGATTGTGAAAGTTGAATTAAAGTCATTAACCAAAATTAATGATTCTTCAGAAAATCAATTTTATTACCCCAAGATAGTTTACGACGGTTCAAAAATTTTCTTTACAACAAAAGAATACGACGGAATCTGGTACTATGATTTAGAGACCCAATTGATTATAAATGTATCGCAGATTAACAAAGTTGGAAAAGAGTTCAAGTTTTCAAAAGACAGCAAAAAAATATATTATGTATTGCCTTCTATGACAGTTCGTACAAAAGAAAAAAATTATGCTCTTGTAGAATACGATTTGGAAAGTAAAGCTCGAAATATTCTTTATAATAATCTTGATGGGATTTCAAACATTGCTGTAATTGATAGTAATATAATAAGCTTTTGGGTAAACAATGATCCAATCTTTTTTGATATTACTTATAAAAGAACTATCCAAAATTTTTCAACTACTGAATATTTGCTATTGCATGGCAAAAATAAGTTCCTAGTTTATGACAATAATGAGTTATTATATGAAATAGAATTATACGAATTTGAGGAATTTATTGGTGAAGGAACTGATACAAGTTTCTATTACATTACAACATTTGGAAATGTTGAAAAAATAAAATCAATGGGTACAAGAGGACCTAAAAACATAGGGTATTATGAGAATTTAGGTGTTTCACAAAATTCTAATTTGATTTTTTACTCGAATAATTCACGATTATTTATAAAATCCTCATTTGAGCAAAAGTTTGTTGAATTAAAAGTTGATGGTCTGGATGAAATTCTAAATCCTTCGATATCATTTAAAAATGACAGCTTTGTATTTAACAATGAGAAAGGTGAGATACATTTTCTCCAGATAGAAATTAAAGAAAAGTTATCCGATGAATCCTAGCATCAAATAAAGTATGGTAGTTATTCCTCCAACAAGTAAGGCGTAGGGTAATTGTGTTTTTACGTGATCGATATGATCACACGCTGAAGCCATGCTTGAGACAATTGTGGTATCCGAAATAGGGGAGCAATGGTCACCGAAAACTCCTCCGCCGAGTATTGCAGCAATCGACATATAAAGATTTGCATCCAGTGCTTGTGAAAGTGGAACTCCTATTGAAATCATAATTGCAAAAGTACCCCAGGATGTGCCGGTTGAGAATGCAATAAAACATGATATCAAAAACAAAATCATAGGAACAAAACCGGGAGAAAGTAATCCCTTTGAAACATCTGCAATAAATACTCCTGTGCTCAATTCATTGCACACATCACCGATAGCAAAGGCAAGAACCATTAAAAAAGCAAGCGGCATTAGTCCGCTTATGCCTTTTAACCATAAAGTGGAGATTTCTTTCAGAACAAAAAGCTTTTGTGCAAAATATATTACTGAAGCCGTCGTTGTAGCCAGAATAACTGCGTAAAGCACGGCAGATGAACCTGATCCGTTGCTAATTGCAGTTGATAATTTTTGAATAAAAGTATCAAAGGTATTAATGCTACTCACACTCCAACCAGTAAATACTAAAAACACCGGCATTGAAATTACCATTATTAATATTGGCACAATCATATTGATAGCTTTTCTTTGTATGCCTTCTTTTGATTCAAGTGTAGTAATCTCGTCGGAAATCATAGGTGTGGAATCATCGGCAATAACTTGTCCGGTTTCTGCTGCTCTTTTTTCAGCACTCTTCATCGGACCAAAATTGAAATTTGTTTTTATAACTATGAAAACAAAAATTACAGCCAGTATTGGGTAAAAATTGTAAGCAATAGAATTAATCAAAACATTGAACGGATTACCAATAGATTGAGCAGCTATTAATCCAATTAAATAAGCGCCCCACGCGTTAAAGGGAACTAACACACAAACTGGGGCTGATGACGAATCAACAATGTAAGCAAGCTTTTCACGGGGGATTAGTTTTTTGTCAAAGATCGGACGGAAGATTGAACCAACTGTTAAAACGCTAATGTTGGTTTCAACAAAGATTAATATTCCTGTCAACCAAGCATAGATTTGAATTATTGTTCTGCTCTTACCTTTTTTTCTTTCTTCAATATTTTGTAAAACTTTATTGATTGAATTAATGAACCCTTCAACCCCGCCTGACTTTTGTATCAATGTTATTAATGAGCCAACCAAGCAACTAAAAATAATTGTTCTCGTGTTACCGGCACTTTTAAAGACTCCTACTATTCCTTCTATTGCTGCAATTGATCCGTCGAATAAATTCCATCCGTTTATGATTACCCAGCCAATCCAGATCCCAAATATTAATGAGAAATAAACCTGCCTGGTTTTAATTGCCAGAAAGATTGCAATAATGGGTGGTAAAATTGATAAGATCCCGAAGTTGTCCAATTACGATCAAATTTTTTTTGTGAGATTATAATATAGCAAAGATTGATAGAATTTTTATACTTAATTAATTATTCCTATCTTCGCATAACCAATCAACTATTAAAATTCACAGTATGCTAAATCATTTAAAAACTTTTTTATTTATTGCAAAAATATTTATAGTTATTCAAGCTCAATCACTTGATGAAAAATGGCTGACCGAATTTGAGAAATCAAATTATAAATCGAGTGCTGCTTATGAGCAAACAGTAAATTATTTCAAACAATTTTTGGAATTCCCCGAAGTTAAAATAGAAACTTTTGGTGTCTCTCCTCAAGGTAGAGATTTGATATGTGTAATTGTTTCAAAAGATAAATTGTTTACCCCGGCAAATGTAAAGCAAAACCGTAAACCTATTGTATTTATTGAGAACGGAATTCATTCCGGTGAAATTGAAGGGAAAGACGCCAGCATGTTGCTGCTGCGTGAAATTTTAGAGACTAAAGAAAAATATAATTACCTGGAAAATTTGATTTTGATTATCGTTCCAATCTTCAGCGTTGACGGTCATGAAAGAAGCAGTACGCATAATAGAATAAATCAAAATGGTCCAACTAATATGGGCTGGAGAACTACTGCACAAAATTTGAATCTCAACAGGGATTTTATGAAAGCCGATGCCCCGGAAATGAAAGCATTATTGAAATTATTTAATAAGTGGGAACCGGATTTATTTATCGATACACACACTACAAACGGAGCGGATTATCAATATGATTTAACTTACATAATCCACAGACTGCATGATGTTACTCCTTCAATGAGAGAATGGACTCTGAATAATTACATCCCTCGTTTCAAAAATGATTTGCGTAACAAAGGATTCAAAGTAAATCATTATATATATAGACTCGGTTATGATTTGAACCAAGGTATTCGAGATTTTATTTCACCACCAAGGTTTGCTACAGGTTACGGTGCAGCACAGAACAGGCCGGCTGTCACAGTTGAAACTCACATGCTCAAGCCATACAAAACAAGGGTTTTTGCAACAAAAGCCTTGATCGAATCAACCCTAAAATTGATTAACGAAAACCCGAAAGAAATAATTGCTCTGAGTGAAAAAGCTGACAAAGAAAGAGTTGAACTATATTTTCAAAGTAATAAATATTTCCCTTTGGATTACGAATTAGACAGCACCTTTAGTTCTTTAATAGATTTTAAAGGCAAAGCATATGATTATTTTTACAGTGATGTTGCCGGATCGAAAATTATAAAATACTCTAACAGAGATTCGACATTCCAAATTCCGTTTTATGGGAATATTTTAGTGATAGATTCGGTTATTGTGCCTGAAGGCTATTTGATCCCGCGTGAATGGATTAATGTAATAGATGTGATAAAAACGCACGGAATAAAATTAAATGAAGTCGAAAGGCAATCTACTTATGAAATTGAAAGATATGAATTTGAAAAGGTGACTTTTGGAGAGGAACCATACGAAGGAAGAATGATTCCTGATTTCGAATATTCAGTAAAACAGGAGACAGTTACCATCGATTCGGGATACTATTTTGTCCCGACGAATCAAAGAAGATTATCAATTGTTGTACAGCTGCTTGAACCAAAAAGTCCAGACTCATTTTTAAGCTGGGGATTTTTTAACGCGATCTTTGAAAGAACAGAATACTTTGAAGATTATTCAATGGAACCAATCGCAAAAAAAATGATTGATGAAGATGCTGAACTAAAAAAAGAATTTTATGAGAAACTTGAGAGCGATGAAGAATTTAAAAATGATCCCAGAGCACGATTAAATTTCTTTTATGAACGCTCGCCTTATTACGACAAAAAACATAATAAATATCCTGTCTTAAGAGTAATCAAAACAATAAAATAATGATAAGTTTTGAAGAAGTAACAAAGCTTTACGGCGATTCTGCCGCAGTGAAAAATATTAGCACAATCTTTAATGAGTCACAAACTACTGTGATTATTGGTCCAAGTGGTTGTGGAAAGTCCACAATTTTGAAGTTAATAACCTGCCTGATTAAAGCTCAAAGAGGATCAATAAAAATTCGAAACGAAAATTTAAATGAAATTGATTTGAGAGATTTTAGGAGATCAATTGGTTATGTAATTCAAGAAGGCGGATTGTTTGATCATTTATCAATCGAAGATAATTTAAAGTTAGCTTCGCGAAATTTTGGAATACCTTCGCAAAGAATAAATCAAAGGATAGAGTTTTTATCAGATCTAACAAAAATCGCAAAGCAACAATTAGTTCAATACCCCACACAGCTATCTGGGGGACAAAGACAACGTGTAAGTTTAATGAGAGCCTTGATGCTAGATCCAGAAATGCTATTACTCGATGAACCTCTTGGGGCTTTAGATCCGCTGATTAGATTTGAATTGCAGACCGACTTAAAAGATATTTTTACTGAATTAAACAAAACTGTAATAATGGTAACACACGATTTGTCCGAGGCAGTCTATTTTGCTGACAAAATTATTTTAATGAAAAACGGCGAGATTATTCAAAGCGGTTCCCCGGACGAATTGCTGCATAATCCCTCAAACGAGTTTGTAAAGAAATTTATAACAGCACAAAGATCTCATGTTGAATAAAATTAAATATGGCTTCTTACTTTTTTTTGTGTTTCTTGCTTTTGTTACATGCAGTAAGCAAAGTGATCAAATTATTGTCGGATCGAAAAAATTTACGGAATCGGTCATACTTGGAGAAATTGTTAAGCACATTGGCAATTATAGTGAAGTAAATATTCAACATAAAGATCAGCTTGGGGGAACAAGGGTTTTATGGAATTCATTACTAAGTGGTGAAATTGATGTTTATCCTGATTACACTGGGACAATAATTCAGGAAATCTTAAACGATAAAAATATATCTGCTGAAAATGAAATGATTGATGAGCTGGACAAACATGGAATTAAAATCGCTGGTCCATTAGGATTTAACAATACTTATGCAATTGGAATTAAAGGAAATAGGGGAAATATTTCCTCCATCTCGGAACTAAACGATCACCCAGATTGGAAGCTTGGATTTACAAACGAATTTATGGATAGAAATGATGGTTGGCCTGGATTAAGAGATCATTATAGATTGACTCATAAAGATGTAACTGGGCTTGACCATGACCTGGCTTACCGAGGATTAGAAAGCGGTTCGATTGATGTAATTGATTTGTATTCAACTGATGCCGAGATAGAATATTACGAAATCGAAATTTTAGACGATGATTTAAATTATTTCCCGGTTTATAATGCAGTTATTCTTTATAGAAAAGAACTTGAAAAATTGTATCCAAATTTTATTAAGAATCTTCTTTCTTTAAAGAACTCGATTAATGAAAACAGAATGGTTCAAATGAATTCAAGTGTAAAAATAGGAAAAGAAAAAGAAGATAAAGTTGCTGCTGAGTTTCTTCAATCGGTATTTGATTTTAAGCCAGAGATTGAAAAAGAAACTTTGCTGTCTAGGTTAATAAAAAATTCTCAAGACCATTTGTTTCTTGTTATAATTTCTCTTTTTGGTGCGATTTTATTTTCTATTCCACTTGGAATTATTGCCTATAAAATTCCCCATTTAAAGCAGTTAATTTTGAATTCAACAGGTATTATTCAAACTATTCCTTCTTTGGCTTTGCTTGTTTTTATGATTCCGTTTTTTGGTATTGGCGAATTTCCTGCGATTGCAGCACTGTTTTTATACAGCTTACTTCCCATAGTCCGTAATACATTTTTAGGAATTGAAAATATTCCCGCTCAAACACGTGAGTCTGCTATAGTTTTGGGATTGTCGGAATTTACAATCCTAAAAAAAATTGAACTACCCTTGGCATCAAGGTCAATAATTGCAGGTATCAAAACGTCTGCAGTAATAAATGTGGGTACTGCAACTTTAGGCGCACTTATTGGCGCAGGTGGTTTTGGACAGCCAATATTAACAGGGATTAGGCTTGATGATATTTCTTTGATTTTGGAAGGCGCAGTACCTGCTGCAGCACTGGCAATAATTGTTCAATGGTTGTTTGAACTATCAGAGAAAATATTTGTTCCTAAAGGTTTAAGAATCAATTAAAATCTTGCAATAAAATATAAGCCAACTGTGAAAATTGGAATTCAAATGAATAATACTTAGCTTACCATTAAAATAAATTAAAGGTCAAAATTTGTCTGAAATAAAAGAAAACGTATACGAAACTGAAAGAATTTTTAACAATAATCTGACACGTTCGGTACTTATTGATAGATACAAAGAGATTCGAGAATTCTCTTTGAAAATTTGCGAATCGCTTGAAACAGAAGATTTTGTAATACAGCCTGTGCCGGATGTTAGCCCAACCAAATGGCATCTTGCTCACACAAGCTGGTTCTTTGAACAATTCGTTTTGGACAAAGCAAATGTCGATTACAAATCACCCAACGATAAATATGCTTACTTATTTAACTCATATTATGTTCAAGCCGGAGAGAGATGGTTCAGGCCCCATCGCGGATTATTATCGCGTCCAACTGTAAAAGAGATTATCGAATACAGGCTACATGTTGATGAAGCAATGGTGGATTTTTTGGAAGATGCTGACGATGATGAAATATCAAAATTTGCTGTAACAATTGATATAGGTTTACATCATGAACAGCAACACCAGGAATTGATGATTACTGATATAAAATATGTCTTTTCAATAAATCCTCTTTACCCAACTTTAATAGATAAAAAGCATTTCGAAAGTGATCAAATCGATAAAATTAAATGGATCAGCTTTGATGAAGGTATTTATGAAATTGGGCACAATGGAGACGGCTTCTTTTATGATAACGAAAAACCCTTTCACAAAGCTCTTATTCATGATTTTAAGATTGCAAACCGGTTAATAACCAATGAAGAATACATTGAGTTTATTGAAGACGGCGGTTATAAAAATGCTGTGCTCTGGTTGTCGGAAGGATTTGCAAAAGTAGAGGAGAACAATTGGGAAGCCCCATTATATTGGCGAAAAATAAGCGGTGAGTGGTGGTATTATACATTATCTGGATTTAGGAAAGTAAACCCTAATGAGCCTGTTTGTCATGTCAGTTTTTTTGAAGCAGAAGCATATGCTCATTGGGTAGGGGCAAGACTGGTAACAGAATTTGAATGGGAAGCTGTATCAAATAATTTATCAGTTGAGGGTAATTTCGTTGATAATCACTTCTATCATCCTGTATCTTTGAAAGAAGATAACGGTTCAATAAATCAAATGTTTGGTGATGTTTGGGAATGGACGCGTAGTGATTACGCACCTTATCCAGGCTACAAAGTTCCTCCTGGCGCAATAGGTGAATACAACGGTAAGTTCATGTCAAACCAGGTTGTTTTGCGCGGCGGTTCCTGCGCTACATCAAAATCCCACATTAGAAATACTTACAGAAATTTCTTTCAACATTATCAAAGATGGCAATTCAGCGGCATCAGACTAGCTAAAGACAATTAAGGATAAATATGGGGAATCATAAGTTGCTTGAAGAAATACTTAATGGATTAAGTCAAAAACAAAAGTTTTTACCAAGTAAACTGTTTTACGATGAGAAAGGATCAAAACTTTTTGATATGATTTGCGAGCTGGATGAATACTATCCAACCAGAACTGAAGTGGAAATTTTAGCAAATAACATAGATGAAATCGCAGATGTGTTTGAAGAAAATTCTTTATTAATTGAATTTGGAAGCGGCAGCAGTACAAAAACAAGGTTACTGCTCGATCACATTAAAGATTTGGCTGGATATGTGCCGATAGATATTTCGCAAGAACATTTAAATAATTCAGTTGAAAAATTGTCGTCGGACTATCCCGGCTTAGAAATTCATCCTTTGGCTGCTGATTACACTCAACCGTTGAATCTTCCGGAAATTCATCATCAAGTTGATCACCGAATTACTTTTTTCCCGGGCTCTACTATTGGGAATTTTACACGAGAACAAGCAAGAGAATTCTTAAACATTATTGCAGATTTGTGCGGTCAAAACGGAGGCTTACTTATTGGGGTAGACCTTCATAAAAACAAAGATATATTAAACGCAGCCTATAATGATTCGCAAAATGTAACTGCAGATTTTAACTTAAATATGTTAAGCCGTTTAAACAATGAATTTGGCTTCAATTTCAATATTGATAAATTTGAACACAAAGCGTTTTATAATGATGATGAGAAAAGAATTGAAATGCATTTGATAAGTAACATTAGCCAGAAAGTAAATTATGATAGTTGTGAATATTATTTTTATAATGGGGAGACAATCTTAACAGAATATTCGTACAAATATACTTTTGAGGATTTTGCAAAAGTTGCTGAGGATTCTTTTGATGTAGAAAGAATTTGGGTTGATGAAAAGAAACTATTCAGTGTACAATATTTATCGGTAAAATAATTACTGGATAATGTTTTATAAAAACAAAATATCCATTACTTCATGGAATATTCTAGTTACACTATGTGCAAGCTTTTCTGCCATTTTTATACCAATTGATTTTATCTTCAGTTTAAGACATGAGTTATTTTATACTTTTTCTACTGTATTTATAACAGTTGTTTTTATTATTGATATCTTTTTCAGTCTAGCGAAAGCTTTACACAAAATACCAGAAATACCAAATGATTCAAGTTCTGGAGTAAAAAGTTACTTTAAAAGTTGGTTTATTATTGATTTATTAGCAGCAATGCCTTTTGGGTTTTTGTTACATCCTTCGTTCTTACAGTTTATTAGAATAATAAAACTTGCTAAAGTTTTTCACTACATGAAAACTTGGAAGCAGCAGTGGATAAAATATTCAAGTTATTTTACTATTAACTCGTTTCTTTTTTGGACCGTTCATTTTACACATTGGCTAAGCTGTGGCTGGCTTGTACTAAGAGGATACGACGAATCTCTAGACAATGTGACCAACTATGTTAAATCATTATACTGGTCTGTTACAACTTTAACTACTGTTGGCTATGGAGATATCACACCAACAACTAACGTTCAATATATCTATACAATCGTTGTTGAAATATTAGGTGTAGGTTTTTACGGTTATTTAATTGGTAATATCGCAAGTATTCTTTCAAAAAGAAATCCGGCAAAAATTAAATACCAGGCAAATCTTGATAAACTCTCGGCTTTAACAATGATGCGTCATTTACCTGTAGAACTTTCTCACAAGATTAGAGAATATTATACTTACATGTTTAATAACAGAATGGGATATGACGAGGATTCATTTTTAAAGGACCTGCCAAATAGTCTTAAAACAGAAGTTGCGCTTCATTTGAAGAAAGAAGTACTTGAAAAAATAAACTTATTTAAAGATGCTGATGAAAATTTTATAAGGGAGATTGCACTTCACTTGAAACCTTTGGTTTATACCCCTGGAGATATGGTTATAAATAAAGGTGAAGAAGGTAAAGAAATGTTTTTTGTTGTTAAAGGAGAGTTAGCTGTTTACTCGGCTTCGGAAAAAGAACCTTCCGCAACATTGAACGACGGCGATTTCTTCGGTGAGATATCGTTGTTCGGCAATAAACCGAGAACCGCAACAATAAAAGCTATAACTTACTGCGACTTGTATTCGCTTAGTAAAAACGCTTTTGATTATGTTGTATCAAAATATAAAGACGTGTTGGATAAAATAGAAACAAAGGCAAAATTAAGGGAAACAAAAGTTTAGACTTGAAGAAAGAAGAAGGAAATAAAAAAAGTTTAGCTGCATTAATCCTCAAATCACTTTTATATTTTGTAATTCTTTATACATCATTTTCATTGCTGGTAATTTTTTTATTTAATTTTATTAATCCCCCTACCTCAAGTTTTATTGAGCTCGAAAGAAATAATGATTTATTGAAATTGACTATTGATGACAGTATCAAAAGAACTTGGATGTCCATTGATGGAATTTCCCAAAATATTATTTTAGCTGTTATTGCTTCTGAAGATCAAAGATTTTTTGAACACAATGGATTCGATTTTGTTCAAATAGAAAAGGCAATAGATGATATTAAAAATGATAAAAGGATGAGAGGAGCAAGTACTATTTCGCAGCAAGTTGCAAAGAATATGTTTCTATTTCCATCAAAGAATCTTTTTAGAAAAGGACTGGAATTTTATTTTACTTTTTTAATTGAGCTTGTAATGCCGAAAAAGCGAATACTTGAATTGTATTTAAATTTTGCTGAGTTTAGTAAAAATATTTATGGAGTTGAAGAAGCTGCCAAATTTTATTTCAACAAATCAGCAAGCTATTTAAATAATTACGAATCAGCAATGTTGGCTGCAGTTCTGCCTTCTCCCAAAAGAAATGACCTGAAAAAACCTAGCCGATATTTAATTATTAGAAAAGATAAAATTATTGAAAAGATGAAAGCAGTTGGAGGGGTAGAATATATAAATCAATATCTTAAATGATTAGCTTGTACAAGTATTACATTTACATTCTTCATAAATTTCGTCATAACCATAGTCCATTGTAATTTCTTCGCCAGTTTTGATTTCTCTGCAGGAAACTAGGTTTAATGATTCTTTGTCTCTCTCAAGTACAATGCAGTTCGGATCGCAATCGTGGTTTATGTATTTTATTTTTTCTGTGTTTGCCGTATCAATATAATACCTACCGTTCCAAAAAATATAAACATTGTCGTCTTCTTCCTCTCTCCGTTCACATTCTTTGCCGGTTATTAGTTCACCTTTAATCACCAATACAAGCTCATTTTTCGGAATATTCTTCGAAGTAAAAATGCCTTTCCCGTGAATTTTGGAACCTTTTACTTCAACTGATTCTTCCCAATCTCTACTAAATTTCTTTGCACTCAATTAGAAGCAAACTCCAAACATTTGTTGAGTATTTTTTCCATGTCAGAGTCTTTTAATATGGGGTAGTTATATTTGAATTTTTCGATTTCCATGTTTCTTTTGTAGCTGAAAGATTTCAACACGTTATTATCTTGATCGTAAAAAATCTTTTCCAGGAAGCTGTACATTTGGCTTTCTTTGTTAATCAAGTAATAGGTTTTTGATTTAAAGATATCTCCTTTTACGGATTCAATGTTTATAGCTGGCGAATGGTTTTCAATAACCCAAACATATATATCGTTGCCCTTAAATTTTTCTAAGCCATTAGTATTAATCAATATGTTATTTTTCCCCGAAACCGCTACCCATTTTTCATTGTTAATCTGAGCAAAATTAAGAGAAACAAAAAACATAAAGATTATTAAGCATGTTTTCATTTTCATTCCTAAGTTATATAATTGACGTGGATCAAAAATACGAAAAATTAGTAATTTTCAAGTGGTTTTTTTACTTATCTTCAGTTTCAAAAATTGATTTTATAGGAATATTTTCGATAATAGTTACTAGAAAAATGCATTTTTTAGGATTAATCCTGAATCGACTTATATGCTAGATATTAAAGACGGTAAAAAACACGGGGTTTTCAGAACATATTTTAAGGATGGTACAGTTCGTTCTGAGAAAAAGTATGTGAACGGATTAATACAGGGAGCCGCTAAAGTTTTTAATTCGGTTGGAAAATTAATTCAGCTCATCACATACAAAAGTAGCAAAAAACACGGACCTGCCAAGGTGTTTTATCAAAATGGAAATATCAAAATTGAAATGAACTTTTACGATAATATTCAAAATGGACCGACAAAATATTACTATGAAAGCGGTGATTTAAAAGCTGAACTTAATTTTCTAATGGGAATGAAGGATGGACATGCAAAATCTTATTGGCCTGCAGGTATTATAAAAGTTGATGAACACTTAAAAGACGGCAAAAGAGATGGCGTTGCAAAAACCTATTACAGAAGCGGAAAAATAAAAGGGATATGGAATTACAAAGAAGGCCGTCCTCACGGTGAATCCAAATTTTTTCACCAAAACGGGAAAGTACTTGGAATTAAAAATTTTGATATGGGTAAAGAAAACGGCAAGACAATTATTTATTATCCAAACGGGAATATTAAGCTAGAAATAAACCATAAAAACGGTATTAAGGACGGTGTATGTAAAACTTTTAATCAAGACGGCTCATTGAAATTTGAAGAAACTTATTCTGAAGGTGAAAGAAAAGAAATGTTCACTATCCCTGAAGAAGAACTTAAAAAAGATATTGACCTCAAAAAAGTAAAAAAAGTTGAACAAAAATATGAACCTATTAAAGAAAATAGAGGAATATCTACCATGCAATTTGCCCTGATTGTAATTGCTACTTTTGCACTTATTTTGTTAGGCTATTATGCATTTCTAAAATTCTCGTAATAAACTTATAAATTATTTAATAAAGGGTTTCGATTAGAAGCCTTTTTTGTTTTAAAGATGTTAAGCGTATAATTAAAAACCATATATCTGTATGGTTGAAAATCCTGCCTTTAGATTTAACTTTCGAAAAATCAGCTTGAATAATATTTTATCAAATCGGGGGGGAAGAATGAAAAGATTACTAATACTTTTTTGCTATTTGTATTTATTTTTTTTACCAAATAAAATAGCAGGACAATTTCAACAAGAAACAACTTCAATAAAATCATTTGCTTCAATAGATTGGCCTGTTGGTGCCGTCCTTAATGATGGTGTTTTTTTGATGATGCATATGGATCATGATTTAAGCTCCGGTAGTCATAAGGATTTTAACTGTAATGATCAATTCGTATACGATGGACACAGAGGTACTGATATCTCGGCGTATAACTTCAAACAGATGGATTGGGGTATACCTATTTATGCAACAGCTGATGGAGTTGTAACATTTGTAAGAGATGGTGAATTTGACCGTAACTATTGGCCGCCTTATATTGGTCAGCCGAATGGGGTTGTAATTCAGCACAGCGACGGATCTAATTCTCAGTATTGGCATTTGCGTAAAAATTCAGTAGCAGTGAAAGTTGGTGAGTCAGTAAAAGCCGGTGATCAAATTGCTCTTATGGGCAGTTCCGGCCAAACACCAATACCACATCTACACTTTGAGTTATGGGAGAATAATGGAGGAAATTTAGTAAACGTAGATCCTTTTTCAGGTGACTGTAATTTTCGAAGTGAACTTTGGAATAAACACTTGGAATATCCGGGAGACAAGAATTTTAGAGTACTTGACGCCGGGATATTTACTAAAACAAATCTTCAGGGCAACGAACCAAACAATTATTTTGGCGAAAGGGTTTTGAAGGATAGACCAAGTCAGCCTTATGTTTATGGCATTGACGAAGTGTTGTTAGGTTTATGGATTCAATCCCAAGTATTACCTGGAACAGGATACAAAGTTGTTATTAGAAAAAAAGATGAGTCGGTTTTTAGGGAGATTACAAAAACAGCGTCAACAAAAAACGGTGTTCAGTGGCATGTATTTTACATGAATTTTTCAAATAGTGTATCAGATGATGATTTTGGCGAATGGAATGCAGAAATTTATTTTGAAGACGAGTTGGAGAAGAGTGTAAACTTCACTGTTGGGGAACAAACAATTTTGGCACCGAGGTTTAATCATGGCGTTGGACGTTCCTTTATAATTAATGGAGAAATTCAAAAATTAAATTTAGTGGTAATAGACAACACAGATGACCTTGTATTCAATCTGATTGATAATCTTGCAGCAGTAAGTATTGATGGGAATGAATTTATTGTTAATAATACTTCTGATCAAGATTTCAGAAACAATTTTTTTAGGGTAGAAGTTAAAAACGCTGCAGGATTATCTGACACTGCGAGATTTCATATTATAGATTACAGTAAATCACTCAATAATGTAATAACAAGTATAGAGGAAGAAAATCATTCGGGTATCAATAATGAATTTAAGCTTCATCAAAATTATCCAAATCCTTTTAATCCTACAACAAAAATTTCTTACACTATTTCTAAAGATGCTCAAATTGAATTAAAAGTAGTTGATATTCTTGGTAAAGAAGTAGCAACTCTAGTAGATGATTTCCAGACTGCCGGAAATTATGAGGTTAAATTCAATGCAGATAACTTAACCGCCGGGGTATACTTTTATAGACTATCTAATGGTCAACATCATCAAGTTAAAAAACTAACATTAATTAAATAATAATACGGGGGGATTATGAAATATATTTATAAATATATACTTATTTTATTTATTGTTGGATTCGTTAATGCTCAAAACGAAGTCACAATTACATACCTTCAGAATGATGGGGTTATGATATCAGAGGGATCAAAAAAGGTTGTCATAGATGCAATTTTCAATTTTGCTTCGGGTTGGATAAACCTGCCCGCTACAGAGAACAACAAACTCATAAATGCTCAAGAACCTTATAACGATATAGACTTAATATTAATTACTCATAATCACGGAGATCATTTTAGCACCTCGGCGGTTAACACCCATCTTAGTAATAATCCCAATGCAAAGTTGATAGCACCGCCACCGGTAGCAAATACTTTCTCAGGATCGCAGGTAGTTAATGTTAATCCTTCATTTGGACAAAGCGAATCACTAACAGTTAACGATATTGAATTAGAAGTATTGAACTTACGTCACTTTAATGCATTCGGGAATGATTTTTCAGGAGTGCAGAATTATGGTTTTCTAATCAAATTAGGAGGAACCAATATTCTTCATCTTGGCGATGTCGACATGGCCGAAGATAATTTCCAGAATTTTGGATTGGCTCAAAGAGGCATTGACGTAGTACTAATACCGACCTTTAATTCAGAAGCACATTTTCAGACTTCACACAAAGAAGCACTTATGAATCAAATTCAACCTGACAATATCATTGGATTACATTTGCTTTCCGGTAGTATAGCAAGCATTAGAAATACAGTTAATAGTTTCTATCCGGGAGCAACAGTTTTTACATCTCCGCTTCAAACATTTTCTTTGAGTGTTACAGATGTTGCCAATGAAGAAAGTCTTCCAAATAATTTTAGCTTAAAACAGAATTATCCAAACCCATTTAACCCTTCTACAAATATTTCGTTTAGTATACCTAAGGAAGGTTTTACTAGATTAAAGATTTATAACATAGCCGGGGAAGAAGTATCTACTTTAATTAATCAACAATTATTTGCTGGCGAATATAATATTACTTTTAATTCAACCGGATTGCCAAGCGGAATTTATTTTTACAGATTGACAACAAAAGAATATTCTGAGACTAAAAAAATGATATTACTAAAATAGTATCATTTGATACTAACTATAAATAAAAACCGTTGAGAGAAAAATATGATTATAATGGTTCGTAAGTTAATCTTGGTTTTAATGATTATCAATTTATCATTCCCGTTAAAAGCGCAGATAAAAGAAATTGAAGAAGATCCGCTTGCAGCAATGAAGTGGTTTTATGAAATGCGAAAAGATGATAAAGGGAATTATTCGGAAAGCAGGCGGTGGGAGGCTTATCTAGAAATGAGGAAAAATACACTAAATAAGTCCGGGTATGCTCCAATTGCAAATTGGCAAAGTCTGGGACCCAATACAGCAGATTCACTTACGGGCAGAATGATATCACATGCCTTTGATCCAACAGACAATAACATTATTTGGGCGGGATCGGCAAATGGAGGTTTATGGAAATCAACAAATGCCGGTGACTCTTGGGAATCTGTAGGCAATGATATTCCCACACTCGAAATTTCGGAAGTTACAATCAACCCTAATAACGGAGATGAAATACTTGTTGGTACTGGGGTCGATAGGTTTCAAACTTTTACATTAAGACCTGGCATCGGTGTGCTAAAATCAACCGACAGGGGTTTAACATGGAATTTAACAAGTTTTTCTTATAACCTAGGGCAGTCTGTAGGGGTATCAAAAATAATTTGGCACCCAACCGATCAACAACTAGTTTATATGGCTGCGAGTAATGGTTTTTGGATTTCAACTGACGGAGGAGAAAGCTGGTCAATTAAAAGAACTGGCCGTGTGTCGGATATTGAAATTAATTCCGATGAACCAAATATTATTTACGCTGCATTCAGACAAGAAGGGATATTCAAATCAACCGACGGCGGAGGGAGTTGGAATAATTTAACAAATGGTTTGCCCTCAGGTTCGGTAGTCGGATTAACGTCTTTGACCATATGCGACTCACAGCCCGATATTCTTTATACATCAATATCAAATAACAACACTTGGGCTTTAGAAGGTTTTTATAAAACAGTGAACGGTGGTCAGGAGTGGACAAAATTGACAAACGCTCCGAACGTTACATGCCAGCCGAACAATAGCACGTCTTGCATTGGGTGGTTTGTAAACAAATGCGAAG
>CAJHYN010000458.1_pt1 | contig 19110 bp, 15 predicted proteins | sample 9198641 | NCBI WGS metagenome assembly CAJHYN01 (sample SAMEA7708370, study PRJEB35096) | sediment metagenome | biome: marine neritic benthic zone biome [ENVO:01000025]; feature: sediment [ENVO:00002007]; material: shallow marine sediment [ENVO:03000034] sea grass bed [ENVO_01000059] ... | reverse complement strand
TGTGCATTTTGTATAGCCAATGAAGATACGATTGTTAAATTTTCTATTAAGTTGATAAATTCCAAATCAAAATCATCTTCTTCCTTGCTTTCAATATTAAAGACTCCGATTACTTCTTCATCAACAAAGAGAGGTACAACTAATTCACTTTTCATTGGACCTTCAGGATGTGGGTGGTATAATTCCAATTCTTCATTACAGGGAAAATAAATGTCAGCAGAAATTCTTTGAAAATTATCGATATTATAATTCGGATTATCTAATGAAGGTATATATATAGTCAGTTCTTTCTTAATAGCTAACCCTGAAATTGTCTTATCAATATCTAAAACACGATTTTCAAATTTAGGACTTGTGCTTCTTCTGACAACCAGCTTTTTATCTTTTTGAAATAGAATTATTTCTCCAAAAGATTTATTAATTAGTTTTAGACCTTCATTTAGAATAACATGCAAAGTATCTGAAAGATTTAACTTGGAATCTAAAATTGCTTCATTTATTTTTTGAATTGCAATCCATTCATTTCTGCGTTTATCTATGCCATCTATAAGTCTTGCAATATATATAGCGAGTGCAGTTTGGTTGGCTAATGTTTCAATTTCTTGTATTTGTTGTCCTGAAAATGCGTCAATTTTTGAGCTTTCAATATTGATTACTCCTAAAATTTTTTCTTTTGCAATAAGCGGAACAACAAGTTCTGAATGAATGTCCTTACCTAAGAAATCAAGAAACCTTTCCTCATAATATTTTTTTTCTTTTATATTCTTAATGTAAACTGTATTTTCTTGCAAAACGGCTAAACCACTAATACTTTTGTCAATTTTTATAACTTCACCTTTATTGCTTTGCTCAGTAGATTCTTCAATACGTAAGGTTCTTTCGTTTATTTTTATAGGAATATTTCCTCTATCAGCTTCAGTAATTTCTAAAGCCTTTTTTAGAATAAAACCTAAAGCGTTGGATAAGTTAAAATCAGAATCAAGTATTAATTTATCGATACCCCTTAAATGAGAAATAAATTTACTTGCACTAAGATTTTCTTCATATTGGCGTATAGATTTGATTGCAATAGATGCTTGTTCAACAAGCGAATTGACAATCTGGATGTCTAGATCAGAAAAGTTATCAATAAAATCACTTTCTATCATAAATACACCAAGTATGTGGTCCTCAAGTTTTAGTGGTATTGCAATTGCTGATTTAACATTTTTATCAGGACTAGTTGGACCAAACGATCTATAAGGTGAAGAGCTATCTTTATTTCTCATTAATCTTAGTTCACCTTTTCTAACTGCTTCACCAATTAGTCCTGTCTTTTTACCTGTTTCTCGTCCAATGTACTTGTTATACTCATCGCAAGAATATGTCATAGTTAATAATTCTGTAGAAGGGTTATACATTGAAAAATATCCCAATTTTTCATCAAGAATACTTAAAATGTCATTTAAAACTAATTTAATAATGCTGCTCTCTCTTTTAATATGGGGGATATTTAACTTTTCTTTAATATCAAAAATTTTGGAAACAGAGAAATTTAGTTTTCTTACTAATCCTTCTTTTTCTATAATATTTTTTATTGCTAATGCTGCATACTTAGAATATGTATTTATTATTTCTTTCTCTTTTTGTAAGAATTCTTTTTTTGTCCTATAATTTATAAACATAATACCATAAACTATTTCATCGACAATTAAACGGACTCCTGCAGAAGAAACTATTTTTTCTCTAAATACAAAGGGTAGTTGGCTCTCTCCTTGATATTTATATTCACCTTTTCTTGCAGTAATTTCATTTTGTTGAGCATCTGAAACGAATAAATCTCCCTTTTTTAAGATTATGTATTGAACATCATCTTCTTTAAATCTTGTTCTTTTTTTATCTACCTCAAAAAATTCACCTTCCGTATAAGGTAATAAAAATTCACCCTTTCTATCATCGTAAGGTGTGATTTGGACTATATCTGCTTCAAGAGTTCTGTATGCATTTTGTGCAATTGCTTTAATAACATTTTTAAAGTTACTTTTTGAAGTTAAATCATGCCCTGCATTAAGGAGGTTTTTTATACTGGTAAAATAGTTTTGTTCAATTTTCCTATGTTTCCAGAACCAATATGAAAAATAACCAGTAGATAATATTATAATATTTTTTAAGAAAATTGAACCGTAGTCTTTTGCTACTAAATCATAATCTTTTTCATTAAATATTATGAGTTGTATACTTACAAAGAGAGTTAAACAAATTAATGTCCCTAACATTCCCTTTGATTTATTATTTTTTTCATCAATTAAGTATAAATTTAAAGAGGAAATCCATGGGATAAAAAGTAGGAAATAAATTATGGATTCTTTACTTAGGTAGTACAAAATACTCGTAAGAAACACATTAAAAAAGAATCTATAATATTTAAATGATTTTCTTTGAAAATCTGGGAATTCTTTGCCAAAATTATTAATGAATCCAATTGCAATGTGCCAGGCAAGATAAATTAAAGTAAAAATTAGAAAATAAAGATTATCATTGCCCGATAAGAATTGAATTAAATATCCATAGATAAGAACTACTGCAACAATAAAATTATAGTATCTGAATACTTTGTCGAGATAATCTTTATTAATGAAGTATCTGTTTTTAGACATTAAGCTAGCATTTTGTTATAATCAATCTATTATAACAATTTTTTTTATTTAAATCTATATAACCAACAATAGGAGTTACCCCAAAAAAGTTCAGAAGAACCATCTAAGTTATTAAGTTTCATAGGTTTATTCACTAAATCAAGTAGAAAAGTAAAAAACAGAAAAAATGGGGTAACTTCTTGCCTGATATAATAAAAGCGTCCTAACTTTGTAAAACGACCAAATTTTACAAAAAAGAAAGGACGCTGATGAATTACAGTAAAATAGCAACAAAGTTGCTCAATAAAATTAGTGAATTTTCGGAGTATCTTTCAAGTCGAATGGACAAAACATTGCAAAGATTCCTAAAAGAATCAGTTTACGGAATAATCAGTTCTCAATCAGTGATGCTAACAGAAATAGGCAGAGCAATACAAAGCGAAGTATCATTGAAAAAAATAGAAGAACGTTTTTGCAGACAACTAATAAAAGAAAACATATGGAAAGATGTTCACACCAATATATTAGAAGATGCCTCAAACTCGGTAAAAGAAGATACTTTGTTAATTTAGATTTGAGCGACATAGAAAAAAAATATGCAGAAGAAATGGAATAGTTAGAGATGGCAGTGATAACGGGAAAATAGTCAAAGGCTATTGGACTAATCAAATAATAGCTGCTGAAGTTGACAGCACGGAAGTTATACCGTTGTACTCGGATTTATATTCACAAAACTCACCGGATTTTAAGAGTGAAAACGATGAAATAATAAAAGCAATAAATACTGTTGGCAGGCATACAGAAGATAGAGGAATATGGGTAATAGATCGTGGAGCAGACCGGTAAGTACTCTATAAATATTTTTTAGCAAAGGAAAACTTAAATAAGAAAAGATTTATAATAAGGATGGTCGGCAGTAGAAAACTTATCTGCAATAACAAAGAGCATATATCATTGGAGCTTGCTAAGAGAACTCGATGTGATTATCAAGAAACAATAGTAAAGCAAGAAGATGGAAAAGAAAAAATATATAATATTAGTTACGGTTTTAGAAAGGTGAAACTACCTTCCCACCCCAAAGAGAGTTTATATATGCTTGTAGTTAAGGGCTTTGCTCAAAAACCAATGATGCTATTAACAACAGAGAGATTGACGAAGAATTTTAAGAAGCTTCAGAAGATATTACATTCATACATAAAACGATGGTCGATAGAACAAACAATACGGTTTATCAAACAGAACTACGAGTTGGAAAACATTAGAGTTTTGAAATATGTCAGACTAAAAAACATGATGGCTTTATTGCTTGCAGTATTTTACTTTATCTCAGTTATCTTAGATGGAAATCAAAAATTAAGAATAATGATCGGGCATATATTTAGGCAAGCCAAAAGAATTTTCGGAATACCAAATTTTCATTACTATGCCAATGGTGATGGCTTGAGCAATATATTCAAAAGGTCGCCCCTTGCATTTAGCTCAAAACCGGAAATAGATATCGTGCAGCTAAATTTTTGCCTTTGATCTGACTAAAATTTTGGGGTAACTCCTGAACCAACAAGGATATCAGTGAGTTTAAACTAGACATATTAAAAAAAATATTGTGACAATAAATAAGTTCTATAAATCTATTATCAAAATTACTTTTTTTTCGCCGCGCATTACATCTACATTTATTCTATCACCCGGTTTATAATCGCTAAGTCTATTCATGTAATCATAAATGTCTTTTATTGGTTTTCCGTCTATCGCAACTATCACATCTCCTTTTTTCATTCCGCCTGAATGTGCAGGCCTGCCTTCAATAACAGCATCGGCACGTAGACCATTTTTAACAGTACCGGCTACGTCAGGCATAATCCCTAGAGTCACTTTGAATCTTCTGTAAGATTGGCTTCTCTCTTTCGGACCGGCTTCCTGAAAAACCAACGCTTCATCCTCATTCGCAATTTCGAAAACAAGATCATAGGCAAAATCGGCAATGAGTTTTGCTCCTTCATAGTTCAATTTATCCGGAGTATCTCTCGGCGTGTGGTAATCAGCATGTACTCCTGAGAAAAAGAACGCAACAGGAATATCATAAGTATAAAATGATGCATGATCTGATGGTCCGTAACCTTCGCTTGATTGTTCCAAATTCAATTCACTTTGTTCGTCAAGACTTCTTATTAAGTCGCTTAAACCAATGGCTGTACCTGTTCCTCCGACGGTCATTGTTTTACTATCGTTGTCAAGTTTACCGACCATATCAAGATTGTTCATAAACTTTACTTTGCTTAGTTTAAAAAAAGGATTATCCGTAAAAAATTTTGATCCAAGTAATCCCATTTCTTCTGCTCCAAATGCTAAATAGATTATACTTCTTTTTAGTTTCTCTTTATTAAATGATAGCTTTTCAAACAATTCTAAATTTGCCGCAGTACCTGAAGCGTTGTCATCTGCACCAAAATGAATTGCAGTTGTATCGGGTTGTCTCGATCCAGAATCGTATCCGCCATAGCCAAGGTGATCATAATGTGCACCGATTACTAAATATTCCTCTTTTAACTGTGGATGACTACCTTCAATCATCGCAACAACATTTTGAGTTTTTTCTTTTATCTCAACCAGATCTACTTCGGCCATTATTTCTTTTTCGATTTCAAAACTAACGGGTGATAGATTTTCATTCAGATTGTTTTCGAGATCGGTAATTGTCAATTCGTATTCTTCTAAAAATTTATTTATAACTTCTCTCTTTATATGAAGGATTGGAATATCGACATTAGCTTCTCTCCGGTTAACAGAGATTTTTATTAATTCATCTGTCGGATCAAATTGTTCGCCCGAGACAAAAATTACTCCTCTTGCGCCATTATCTTTTGCTAAAAGTATTTTTTTACGCAATGACGAATAATTGCTGTAAGGACTTCCGTGTGAATCATCAGGTGAACCTCTTAAAATAATTGCCCATTTATTTTCAGCGTCAATGTCTTCATAATCATTCCACGAAACACTATCTTCTTCAAATGAGAAACCATAACCAGCGAAAACAGCTTCAGCATTTAATTTGCCTTTTGCAGAAATAGCCATCGGTGTAAAATTTTCTTTTACTTTTCCGTTATAACCATTAAAAGAAAAACTATTATTCTCACCAAGTTTTATATCTTGGAGAATTTCAAAGTATTGAAATCCATTGTCTCCCATTAAGGTTACATCAAGTTTTTTAAGTTGCTTTCTTAAATATTCTGCAGCTAATTTGCCACCAACAGTTCCGGGTTTCCTTCCTTCTAGCTCTTCTGATGCTAAATAATGAATGTGTTCTTTCAATTCAGATATTTTTATATCCTCTGATATATCAGATTGAGCTATGAGATTTATAGCTGGCAGAAGTATTAAAAAAGATGTTATAAATATTTTTTTCATTTTAAACCTTAGGATTTTTTAAAACATAAAATTGTTCTATAAACTAATTCGTGCACAATCTTAAAAGTCCCCTCCTGGAGGGGGAGGGGTGGGTCAATTTATTTTTATTTATCAAATTCTTAAATTTATTAACAAATGAAAAGAAAAATAATTCCATACAACCCTATCCTTAAAGAAAGAGCAAGGGAGTTAAGAAATAATAGTACACTTTCAGAAGTACTGCTTTGGCTGCAACTAAAAGGCAAGCAGATGAAAGGGTTCGATTTCCACAGACAGAAACCAATTGACAACTACATAGTCGACTTCTTTTGCAGCGAACTTATGCTCGCCATTGAGATAGACGGTGATAGCCACATTGGGAAAGAGAAAGAAGATAAGATTAGGCAGGAGAAGTTGGAGTCGCTTGGAGTTAAGTTTTTAAGATTTGGTGATAGGAAGGTTAAGTCTAACATGGATGGGGTTTTGAGGACGATCGAAAACTGGATTGAGAATAACACATAGCTTCACACACCCCTAAATCCCTCCTGCAATGCCGGCAGGCTCAAGAGGGGACTTTTGAAAATATTATGCAATTGCACTTTCGGAACCTGAGTCCTTTACAAACAAACATGATGAATTGGAAAGCTCAGTGATATTCCTCATAAAATTAAATTCAATTTTATCACCTATCCCGTAAATGTTTATGTCTGATCTCGGGGCTTGCTGAACAACATCTTCAAATTTTCCTACTAAAACATGAAATTCCGTTTGAGATGGTAATCTTGTTTGTTGACTCAAATTATTAAGAAACTTATAAAGCCTTGATTTATCACCGTCAGTATTAGCAACAGTAATTAAATTTATATTACAGTTCCAGTTCAATTGGAGTTGCAACATAATTAATATCGCCAAATTCCAATTGGTACTCTGATCGCGCAGCCAGATATTTATCTGTTTTTGCATTCCGAAAGCCATCCTCTGATGTTGCCGCAATATCACAATCCCCATCTTAAATCTTGTTGCTTCGTTTATTAATTTATTCAAGATTTCGTCTTTTTGATTTTTAGAGCCCAAAGTAAGAAATAAAATATTTGGATTAAATGTACTACCTTCAAGCGCTTGAATAGCTAATTTAGCTCCCTTTAAAAAATGTTCATCTTCGAGAACAGCAGTTGTAGCCAATAAATTCTGTTCCTTTAAAGGTGCAATTAATTTTTCAAGTGCAGTTTTAGTTTCTTTAGTTTCTTCATTTTTTACAGTGAAAGCATAAAGACTGCCGGAGGGATAAAGAATATTCCTAATAAATAGCATTGGACCCGCCCAAACTTTTGGGTCTTCGATCGGTAATAGAATATCCGGTTTCCATGAAATAGAGTGACGCGGGAATTTTGCGGCTATCTTTGTTGAGACTTCTGCAAGCATCATAAACATTCCGCCCCTTATATCACCCGATTGTGCTTTTAATTCTTTTTTTGTAAGCCATGCATAGAGATAAATGATTATAACAACAGCAACAACGGTAAATACAGGGTTAATTAATAACATGATGAAAAGACAACCAAAAGCACCAATAAAAGAAACGAATCTCGGAATTTTAAATGCCGGTCGGAAACTTATTATGCCCATGCTTTGCTGAATAAAAACAACGAAGTTTATCATTCCGTATGTAACCAGGAAAAACATTGTGATGAGGGAAGCCAGAGCGTTTAAATTACCGAGAAGCAGTGCGGCAAAAATTATAACACCTGTAAATATAATAGCATTTTGCGGCTCGTTGCTTTTGCTCTTTTTTGCAAACATTTTGCTGAATGGTACTGTCTTCTGTTCGGCTAATGCCTGTAGTATTCTTGGCGCTCCAATAATGCTTCCTAATGCAGATGAAAAAGTAGCAGCAAGAATTCCCATTAAGACTAAAAACCCGAATAAAGCATTATCAACTAAAGCCATTTGATTTGTACGCAATTCTTCAGGAGAAATATAAACAGAAGCAGCATAAGCCAATCCGATATAGATAATCAAAGTAACACCTATTGCACTTAGAGTACCTATCGGAATTGCCCTTCGCGGGTTTTTTAAATCACCGGATAAATTTGCACCTGCCATAATCCCTGTAACAGCTGGGAAGAAAACAGCAAAGACAAACCAGAAGTTAGCATCTTCAAAATTTCCGAAAAGTATTGGTTCTTCATTTGGAGAATTTGGGGATAGCAAAAACGATAATATCGAGAAAGCAATAATTGCCATAATAAAGTATTGAGTTTTAATGGCGAAAGCTGTGCTTAAATATGAGATTGTCATCAATATAATCCAGATTACAACTGAGACAACGGCTGGATTATGTGTTGGAAAAATAGTAAGCCATCCTTCGGTAAATCCTACAATGTAAAGTGCGGCAGATAATGTCTGTGAAACATAAAAAGGAATACCAATGCTGCCTCCTGCTTCCAACCCTAAAGATTTTGATATAATTGAATATGCTCCGCCGGCACCGATTTTTATATTTGTGATTATCGAAGACATTGAAAGTCCGGTACAAATGGTTATAACTTTAGCCATTAAGATAATTGCAATTGCACCAAGCAGGCCTGCATTTCCAACAACCCAACCAAGACGCAAGTACATTATTACGCCAAGAATTGTTAATACATCAGGAGTAAATACCCCGCCGATGGTTCCGAATTTCCCGGAGTCATTTTTACCTGAAAACCAGTCTTTAATTTTCAACAACAAGTTTTTCAATTTACCCTCGATTGATTCATATTAATTTCGGTAAAATTGGTTTAATCCGCCATAGGCGATTAAGTTATTAAACACCGGATTCACAATTTAATAATTTCTTGTATGCGGCAAAGTGTCGAATTAAAAATCCAATATTAAGATGAGATGTTTATATAAACAATGAAGAAACATTATAAACAATGAATGCCATTATCCAGGCTATTGCAACGGAATAAGTGCCGTAAAGCAATGTCCATTTCAATTTGCCTGATTCTTTATGGAACACAACTGTAGCTGCAAAACACGGAATATAAAGCAGTACAAAAATCATCAATGCTAAAGCAGTTGCAATTGAATAATTCGGATCGTTTCTCAAGCTTTCTCTTAAAGCTGACGAACCTTCATCGGCGTCCCCAAGTGCATAAATCGTACCCATAGTAGAAACTACTATTTCTTTGGCAGCAAATCCGTTAACCAATGATATACTCAATCTCCAATCAAACCCTAAAGGACTGAAAACTGGTTCAATGAATTTACCAATGTAACCTGCAGCTGAATACTCGAGTTTTGATTTTAGTTTGTTGTTCTCGATTTCTGCAATTTCTGCGGATTTGGCTTCTTCACTTAATAGGTTGTTGGTTTGAACAGTTTCTATTTGAGAATCATACTGTTGTTCCAATTCTTTATTAACCGGATAATTGGTAGAAATCCAGATTAAAACTGAGGCAAATAAAATTATTGTTCCTGCCTTCCTTAAATAAAGCGCTGCTTTAAACCACATCTGCATAATCAAAGTTTTCAGAGTTGGTACCCTGTATGGCGGAAGCTCCATTACAAAAGGTTCAGATTCATCATCAAAAATTGTTTTCTTAAACAGCTTTGCCGAAAGCAGTGCAATACCCACACCAAAAAGATAAATTCCAAATAAAACATTACCTGCTGCTTCAGCTGCAAAAAACGAACCGGTTATTAAAACATAAACAGGAAACTTAGCACTGCAACTCATAAACGGAATGATAAGCATCGTGGTAATTCTATCGCTTTCGCTTTTGAGCGTTCGTGTAGCCATAAAAGCTGGTACTGAACATCCGAATCCTGTTATCATTGGTATAAAGGATTTACCGTGCAGCCCAAATTTGTGCATTATTTTATCTACGACAAAAGCTGCCCGCGCCATGTAGCCCGTACCTTCCATAATAGATAAACACAAAAATAAAATCAAAATGTTCGGAAGAAATACAAGTACTCCGCCTACTCCTGCGATAATTCCATCAACCACAATTGATTGCGCTGTAGGGTTCGTAATTATTTCAGAAGCAAAATCGCCAAGAAATGCAAATAAATTTTCAATTAACTCCATTGGATATTCACCCAGAGTAAAGGTTAATTGAAACATGCTCCACATGAAAAATAAGAAAATTGGTAAACCGGTAACTCTATTTATTAAAATTGAATCAACTAATTCTGTTTTTGATTTTTTCTTTTTGGGCGGATAAGTAACTGTTTCTTTTATAGCGCCTCGAATAAGAGAATATCTCTCTTCAGTTAAAAGCATTTCAGGTTCTGAGTCAAACTTGTTTTCAAACTTTATTATTGCGTCGGATATAATAGGAGTAATTTTTATCCAAACGGGATTTTCTCTAATCAGGTTGTAAACAATTTTATCATTTTCCAATAACTTAATTGAAAGCCATCTTGCATTGTATTTCCCATTGAGATGTCTGCTTGAGTCAATTGTATGTTTAATTTTTTCTATCTGTTCTTCAAGACTATCTGAATAATAAAGCTTATGCGTATTCGTTTTTACTTCACCCTCTTTTATTTTAGCAATTGTTTCTAAAAGTTCATCAATCCCCATATTTTTTGCGGCTGAAGTTTGAACTATCGGTGCACCAAGAAGCTTGTTTAATTGGCCGGTATCGATCTTTATGTTTTTTCTTTGAATCTCGTCAGACATATTAAGTGCAACAATCATTTTGCACTCAAGGTCCATTAGCTGGGTTGTAAGAAATAAATTTCGCTCTAAATTAGTAGAGTCAATTACATTAACAATTAAATCAGGCCTTTCTTCGATTATGAAATTTCTGGCTACTACTTCTTCTGGGGAGTAAGCTGTGAGGCTATATGTCCCGGGCAAATCAACAAAAGTAATTTTATACCCATTATATTCTTTCTTCCCGGTATATTTTTCAACAGTAACACCGGAAAAATTACCAACCTTTTGATTTGCACCTACAAGGCTGTTAAAAATTGAAGTCTTGCCGCTATTTGGATTTCCTGCTAACGCGACAAGAATTTCTCTATCTTTACTCATCTAAAAACTTTCTTACTTATACCAACCGTTTCTATTGGCTTCCTGGTTTAAATCCACAAATTTTACAAATATACCTTCAGCTTCTTTAAGCCGTAAAGATAAATTAAATCCATTAATCATTACTTCTATTGGGTCCCCTAACGGAGCAGACCTTATTATTTGTAGTTCCGAATCTTTAACAAGACCCATGTCTAATAATCTTCTTCTAATTTCTCCGTTGGATTTAATCTTTAATACCTTTACGAGATCGCCAACCTTTGCCTTATCCAGCGAGATAGAAATTTCTTCATTGGTTTCAACAATAATTTTTGCAGCTAAACCTTTACCAATAGATAAATCTTCGTTTTCCTTTCTTAGAGGTATTGCACCGTTTCTAGGGAATTTATCTGTAACTTCAACTTCGTCACCGATTTCCAATCCTAAATTTTCAAAGTTACTTACCGCACCGTATCCGCCGTCTACTTTTACTATTTTTGCTTTTGTATATAGCGGAAGATTCTCAAGTCTATTTAGCATATCAGAATCCTATTTATATCTAAATAATTATCGAAAAAACCAACAATTTTTTAATGCTCTATTTAAACTTAGTCTAAATAAAGACAATATTCAAGGAAAATTTAACAGGATTTTTTATATTTTCGAAAAAAAAATTGCTATGCTTCCTTTATTAATTGACCTTGACGGAGTTTTGAGAATTGGCAACAAACCAGCTGAGTACTTAAGGGATTTTTTTGAATATTTAATTAATTCAAAAAGAAAGTCTTGCATTATCAGTAACACAACCCTGCTGAATGCAGAAGAAGTTAAAAAATTTTTCGATAAAGAAAAAATTGACTTACCTATTCCTCTTATTACTGCATCAGATGCAACATTTTTGTACTCCAAAGCGAGATATGAAAAAGTCGCGGTTTACAGTTCAGAACTTGTAAAAAACATGTTTGGAGATATGGTGGATTATGAAAGCCCCGAAGCTGTGATTGTAGGTGACATGGGCAAAGAATGGTCATATGAAATTTTGAATGATATTTTTCGAAAGGTAAGGAATGGTGCAGACTTTATCGCAATGCAAAAAAATAAATTTTGGAAAACCCCGGAAGAAGGTTTGTTGCTTGATGCCGGAGCATTCGTAAAAGCAATTGAGTATTCAACAAACACAGAGGCAATCCTTATTGGTAAACCGTCACCGATATATTTTCAAACGGGTTTGGAAAGCATAGGTATTGATCAAAGCTATGAATTTATTATGCTGGGTGACGATCTGGAGACTGATATAAAAGGGGCAAATAACCTAGGCGCAAAATCTATTCTAATTTATACTGGAAAAACAACAAAGCCAATTCCAACTGAAAGTGAAGTCAAGCCAACCTTTGAAGCAGATAATTTGTTGGAAGTGATCGAAATTCTGAATGAACAAAAAAATTGATTTAGAAATTTTCTAAGCCTATTTTCATTTCCTTATTTGAAATTTTATGGAGAAAAAATGAAATACTTCTTTGTGCTGCTTTTTTCGGCTACTTTGTTGTTTGCTCAAAATTCTAATTTAAAATTAAAAACAAAAAAGGACTCCGTCAGCTATTCCATCGGGCATAGTTTGGGACAAAATATAAAGGTACAAAACCTTGATTTGGAATTTGAAATGCTTATCCAAGGACTAAATGATGGTATCAAAGGTCAGTCAAAAGTATTAACAGAAGAAGAGATTACAAAAATAATTGTTTCCTTTCAGCAGGAACAGCTGCAAAAACAAAATGCAAGAATGGAGTTTGAGAAAAAAGCAAATTTAGATGCTGAAAAAAAATTCCTTTCAGAAAATAAGAAAAAGGAAGGTGTGGTAACTTTAGCGAGCGGACTGCAATATAAGGTAATTAAAGATGGCACCGGACAGAAACCAAAAAAGTCTGACAAAGTTAATGTAAACTACAGAGGAACATTGATTGACGGAACCGAATTTGATAACTCGTTCAAAAGAGGCGAGCCGATAACTTTTAAACTTGGAGAAGTAATACCTGGCTGGACAGAGGGTCTTCAATTAATGCCGGTTGGTTCAAAATATATGTTTTACATTCCTTCAAATTTAGCATACGGCGAAAACAAGAGAAGTGAAATAATCGGTCCTAATTCTTGTTTGATTTTCGAAGTCGAGTTACTGGGAATTGAAAAATAATTTTTCTGTGTCTCCGTGCCTCTGTGATTTCTTTCTTATCACAGAGACGCAAAAGCACAAAGAACTCATTATAAATATTTTGCTTTTTTACTTCCTTTATACATTTCATACTTATGAAGTTTTACTTCGAGAGGGCCGTTAAATAACGTAATTTTTTTTGATGGACGAAGCCCTAAGTTTTTTAGGGCTTCTTTGTTTGATGTCAATATCCAAGCATCGTAGCCGGCATAATTTGTTTTTAGTGTATCACCAATCATTTTATAGAAATTAATTATATCATTTTTTTTCATTCGTTGTCCGTATGGAGGATTTATAATTAATGTTCCGTTCCCTTCAGGGGGAGTTGACTGCAGGAATTGTCTTGTGATAAGGTCAATTCCTTTTTCAAATCCCGCATTCGTTAAATTTTCTTCAGTGATTTTCACCGAATTCTCATTAATGTCTGAACCGTAAATAGCAATCTTTATTGGAGTGATTTTTTGTTCAGCCTCGTTTTTTGTTTTCTTCCATAAATTTGAATCAAAATCTTTCCAGTTCATGAATCCGAAATGATCTCTTATTAACCCCGGGGCTTTTTGGGCAGCGATTAAAGCAGCTTCAATTAGTATAGTTCCCGATCCGCACATTGCATCAACAAAGTTTGTTTTGCCGTCCCACCCGGAAAGTTTAATTATCCCGGCTGCAAGAGTTTCATTTAGCGGAGCCTGATTTTTACTTTTTCTATAACCTCTTTTATGAAGTGAATCTCCTGAACTATCTAAAGAAACTGTACACTTTTCATTATTAATGTGAATGTTAATTTTTAGGGAAGGATTTTCAATATTAACATCAGGACGTTTTTTGTATTTATCACGGAACTGATCAACGATTGCATCTTTTGTTTTAAGGGAAATATATTTTGAGTGTTTAAAGAATTGTGAGTGAACCACGCTTTCAACCGCGATTGAGTCATCCGGCGAAATGTATTCACTCCAATTAATTTTTTTTATACATTTGTACAATTCATCTTCATTCCGGACATAGTAAGTTTTCAGCAGTACTAAAATATTTAGAGCTGTTCTCAAATGAAGGTTTGTTTTATATAGTAGTGCTTTGTTGCCTTCAAAGTATACAGCCCTTGTTGCAGTTTTTATATTTCCAGCATTTAATTCTTTCAACTCTTCGGCAAGAACTTCTTCTAATCCAAATAATGTTTTCGCGATCAGCTTAATTTTAGTAACTCCTTGTACAAAATGTTATTCAGGTACAACCCATATATTATCTTTTATTTCAAGCTTAACATCGTCCAAATAAATTGCCTTACCACTGCCGTCTTCTCTAAAATCCGTAACAATATCAACATGCTGTGCTGATTCGTTAAAAATTCCTTTGGATTTGAATTCGTCAATTTTCTTTTTGCCTTCGTCTGTTCCCGGATCATCAACAAAGCATTCCGGATAACTTTGCCCAATTGCTATGTGGAATGTTCCGCCAACTTTTTCGACAAACAGAGGGTGCTTCAGCACTTTGCTTATCCCATTGTTCATACCCAATGCACATTCGCCTAGCCGGTGCGAACCTTCATCAGTTTCAATTATTTTCTTCAATGCATCATATCCCTTATCTGCTGAGTATTCAACAATCTTTCCATTTTCAAATTTTAGGTAAATTCCTTGAATATCTGTACCACCCTGAAATACAGGCAAGTCAACAAATATTTCTCCTTCAACAGTGTTGGCATCCGGACTTGTAAAAACTTCGCCGTCCGGGAAGTTTCTTTTTCCTGTACACTTTACAACATTTCTTCCAGCGATATTCATTTTTAGTTTTAGTTCATGTCCTTTATTCGGGCAATGGGTTACAACCCGCAGCTCATTACTCTTGTATAAAATTTGATAAATATCTTCTTCGACTTCGTCGAGTAAACGGGGGTCAACAGTTGAAGCACTTACAACCACGTTTGTATAATCCTCTAAAGTTAATCCTTCCATATCTGCAAAGCCTTTGGTAGGGAAGAGTGTAAGCACCCACGGCTTGGAGAGCCTAATATTTTTTAATGGTGCGTCAACCTTCATAACTTCCTGAGCAAGTTCATCATTTACCCCCTGGAAGAATTCCGTGTTTTGAACTCCGAGTATTTCAATATACTTTGTCATGGCTTCATATCTTTCAACATGCCATTGCGGTACTTTTTCTATTTGTTCTTTGCTGCCATGCTTTGCAATTGAGGCTCCCCAGGCTTTACCTCTATCATTGTCCGGAGCAACTATGTTAATATCAGCGATTGCACCTTTCTCAAATATCTTGTCCTGAATAACGGAAATTAGCGGCCAACAGATATTCTCTCCCTTAACCATTACAATATCGTCTTTTGATATTCCGCCAAGTGAATAATCAAGTATATATTCCGCCCAGACTTCTAAATCTTTTTGATCAATTTTTGCACTCATTTTTTCTCCTACATAATTCAATTTTATTAAAGGTAAATTCTAATTTCACTAAAATGCAAAGAAAATTTTTAATAGCAATTTTTAATTGTCTTATTTGTGTATTTGAGATGGATTTGTATTACTATCTAAAGGCAGTTTTGAGCTGAGCTAGTTGAAATTAATTAATACAAAAAGGAATGTTTTGTTATTCAACTTTTACAAAAGTAAAACCTATTTTTTTCTGTTCGCCTTCTTCTTCTCCTTGAATGGTTACTTCTATAGTTTCTTCATCAACAAAATTATAGATGATCATTTTGGGAAAATCATGCTCCGGATTCTCAAAAACGAATCTGTTATTTTTGGAGGAGGTTAAATAAAAAAGAGCAGGGTTTTGGTTTTTCGGAGCAGCAATATAAGTCCAGAATTTCCCCACTTTCTTTATGTATAAATCTTCAGTTTTCTTTTGTTCATCTTTTTCAATAGAATAACTCACACCAGTTAATTCTGTTTTATCTTTTACTTTCCAATCTTCGTAGGCTTCGAAACTATTAGTTTTTAATTTCCATTGACCTTCTATAAGGTCAAAGATTTTTTCCTGGGCTTCAATTGCTGAAAAAAAAACTACCAACAAAAACACTAATTTAATTGGAGACATAAGATTTCTTTTCTTCTAATTTCTTTTCTCTAATTTAATTAATTGTTTTGATATTTGTGTCTTTGTTGTATCAATAATGTTATACCTGATCAGCTCGAATTTGTTATTTGTTGTGAAATTGTATTCTTCGATTTCAGTAGTACTTTTTGAATATAACTGCGAATATTCGTTAAATTTTATTTGACTGTCAGTCGGTTTCCATAATTTAGTTATTATTCCTGTTTCTTTTTGATTATCTAATCTCATTGAAAGCCAGATATCGCTTTGTTCTCTATAAGTTAGCATGCCAACCTCTTCAAAATTAGAGTCCGATTTAAGTTTATAAAAAATAGAAATTCCATTGTGGACTTTCCAGAAAGTAATTTCAATATTTTTATCATCCCAGCCCGAATTAGTCGAGTCTGAAAGTACTCCTTTCCATACACCTTCAAGAAAATGGAATCTCTTGCTATCATCTGTTGTGCTGAAACTACCATCTTCATAGGTATGAAATTTTTCGTTTGGTTTTGGAAAGCCCGGAATATCTTTCAGTCTGAAGTTTTCCATGATCCAGCTAGATTTCCATGTTTTACCGGTGTCTAAAGAAGAGTCGTCATTCCACCTATAAGTGGTGTCGGTAATATCAGCAAAAGTAAATCTGTTTGTAATTAAGTTACCATTTTGATTTGGATACTGATTGAAAATTTCGCAACGGTTAAAACGGAAGTTTCCCGAAAGAAAAAAGAAACCCCCGTTGTTTTTTTGAGGCCAGTTTAAACACGTAATCCATTTTTTCTTTGCTTTGTCAAAGTAACGGAGACTGAACCCTTTTATTATATTGTTATTTCTTCCTGTCCCGTCCCAAAATTCGATAATTGCTTTGCCGTCTAAAACAGGCCAAACTTTCAAATGTCCATTACCTTCATCCTTCCATGAATTATCATTCTGTTTGAACCTGTTATCAACACGCCATTCACCGATCCAGAAATCAAACTGACGTGCTTCTTTAAATGACCAATCTTCAGAATAATATTTGTTATTATCTATTGTGGATGAATTAAATAACAGTAAATAAGTAATCAACAAAACTGAGATTGCAGTAACTGAAATTTTCTTTTTCAAATTTTCCCTCGTTTATTTTCAGTGAAGTAGTATCTGTCCTCTTAAGTTTAACGAAGGAGGATCATTTTTTTGCTTTCCACAAAGCTACCTGCATGCAGTTTGTAGAAGTAGATTCCGCTTGAAAGATTATCTGCGTTAAATTCAACCTCATAAACCCCAGATGATTTTTGTTCATTTACGAGGGTTGCTATTTTATTTCCGAGAATGTCGTATATATTAAGCGAGACATTTGTGGTGGATGCTCCGCCGCGGCGGATTGCATCCACTGCGTTTGGGATTTGGAATTTAATAATTGTTGATGGATTAAACGGATTAGGATAGTTTTGGCTTAGTCTATATTCTGTAATAAGGCTGTTATTATCTGTTTCAATATCAGTTACATTGTCTAGAATATTATCAATTTTTCTTACGAGCATAGGATTTATACTTTGCGCAGAATTAGTTGAAACTTCATCGTTTAAATAAATGATATTTCCATCTGGGCTTAGTCCTATTCCGTTTGGCCTCGAAAATGTTGCAAAAATTGCCTCTGCATCCTGATTACCTCGTTCACCTGTTCCTGCCAATACTTGTGATGTTCCGTCTAAGTTAACCTCGTATATTCTGTTGCCTCCGCGTGAAACAACATAAAGTCTTCCGTTTCTGTAAGTTAAATGGCCGTTATTATTGCCGGATAAAGCTGTAATACTTGTTACATTTCCTTCAGGCGAAATTTTGAGTACCCTGCCATCGCCAAAATTACATGTATATAAGTTTCCGTTTTCGTCAAGAGTTAAACCGTTAGGGCAACTTAATAAACTACTTGACGCAAATAAAGTCGACGATCCATCCGGTAATACTTTTCTAATTGTACTGTTACCACAATTTGCTACATAAGCTATCCCGTCTTTATCAACAGCAATTCCCACAGGACCTGCATGTCCGGTTGAAAAGGTTTCTACAGTTCCTTCCGAGTCAATTCTACTTATAACCCCGGTATTAATATTTGATTGATAAAGAAAACCGTCAAAGAAAAAATTACCTGATGCACCGTTTAAACCAGTTGCAAAAAGTTCAACATCGCCGGCAGGAGAAATTTTATAAACTTCTCGACCATTGCCGCTCAAGGTATTACCAAAATTAGCAACGTAAATATTCCCTGAACTGTCAACAGAAACACCACCACTGGCGTTTATTTGATCTGTTATTGTGATAACTTCCTGTGAAAATAGAGTTGTGCTTATTACTAAAAATAACGAAATGATAACTTGTACTTTCATGTTTCCCCCTGTTTAAAAACAACAATATTAAGAATCCAAGTTGAAATTAGTGTAAAATGAGGGACAAGTCGTCTCATTTGCAGTTAATAAGACACTTTTTTAAAGAAAATCTAAATTAATTGCTAAGTTCTTTAACATTTATGAGTTTTACATATTCGGAGGGTGTGAGCCCGGTATGCTTCTTAAAAACTCTATTAAAAGATGCTTTTGAATTAAATCCAGAATCTAAAGCAATTGCAAGAATTGTCTGGAGACTTCTGTCTTCAGTTTTTAACTTTTCTTTTACTTCGTTTACACGGTATTCGTTTAAAAATTCACTAAAAGTTTTCCCAAGCACTTTATTTAGTCGTTCCTTAAGAACAGAGTTTTCACAAGTTTTTCAGAAAAAATTATACCCAATTTCCCAAAGATAGCTTTCTTGAATTGAGAATATTTTTTTTATTTGATTCATATACTTTTTGAAGTTGAAAGCTGCTGCCGACAATTCCAGAT
>CAJHYN010000191.1_pt1 | contig 19187 bp, 19 predicted proteins | sample 9198641 | NCBI WGS metagenome assembly CAJHYN01 (sample SAMEA7708370, study PRJEB35096) | sediment metagenome | biome: marine neritic benthic zone biome [ENVO:01000025]; feature: sediment [ENVO:00002007]; material: shallow marine sediment [ENVO:03000034] sea grass bed [ENVO_01000059] ... | reverse complement strand
TTTCTTTTATCAAAAAATTTTGAAACTTATTAATACCCCGAGTTAGTTTTTCAAACTTAGATTGGTCACCCATTTGCTTTTGGGGAAATAATAAAGAAGTTGCAAAAATATCATCCAAAACATTGTGTGTTTTTATACCTAACTTTCTGTATTCAATTTGCTTTTGAGCGATTGTGTCAAATGTAGATTTCATTATTTCTATATTAGCAGCTTGGTCATAAAGTTTTCCGATATCAAAGAGCTGCTTAATTATTTCCAATTCTTTGTTTGTCTCAACACCATCTTCATTTATCACAACATATGGAATGCCCGTTGTTTCCGGTGCAAAGGCGGTTAGCTTATCTCCCAATATAGAATCAATAGTTGGAGTAGTAACTTTTGTTGGTTCACCCTCAATTTTTGTGAAGTCCGAAACTACATCGACTTCAATTGTTTCCGGATAAGGATTTTCATCAAATAAAATATCAAGCAACAAAGGCATATCCGAATTATTTATTTCAGAGTTATAAAATAGTTTGTAATGAGCTTTGGGGATTCCTTCTTTATAACTTCGTTTTTCTTGTAGTTCGAAACTTATAAAATGCGAATCTTCACAAACTGCTGTCAACGTTTTCTCTATTTCTTCTTTTTTCGCTTGGGTTATTATATCAATATCAATTGAAAATCTGTTCACTTCTTCTAACAAAAGCACCAAACTTGTCCCGCCTTTGAATATGAAATTAAGTTCCTTGAGCTTCAGAACTTCTACAAGAGATAAAGCGTTAATCATTTTTTCTAAAATTTCAGGCCTAATTAATTTGTTCTGTTCCTTAAAACTCATCACCCATTCTTTAGAGAAACACTCTTTACTTATCATAAATAATATTCCCTATTCAACTGTTCAAAATGTTTGGCTGTAAAATCTTTTAATTCTTTTTCTCTTCTTCTTCTTCGAGCATAATTAAACATTTTGGAGAAGTTGATTATATATTTTCCAATAGCGTTTTCAAATATATTTATCAATTCCTGTCCTTGATAAGTCCCAAAAAATTTTCCATCTGTAAAAACATCAACCAATATTTTTTCCAGCGGAGCAATTCGTACTTTTTTAATTTTTTGAATTGGTGCCCGGCTTAATAAACTTTTTACAAAAACATTATCATTACTTTCCGTTAAATAAACATTAACTGAATTTTTATTCGGTCCAAAAAATATGTCTTTTATTCCGCTATCCTTTAATTTAAAGAAAACGCTTTCAATAATTTCAGCTTCTACTTCAACCAGCCAATCTCTGTAGATCGGTTGGTGAATCATGAATTCATTTAACCAAGCAGTATCCCATAAACAATATTTTATATCGTGAAAATCGGTTGTTAGTATTTTATTTATTTTTAATAATTGATTATCAATTTGAGGTTTGAAAATTTGTTTTGTGCTTAGCGTGTAAATACCCCAACCAACAGAGTTTATAACATTCTTTTTCTTTAAATCAAAAACCCGCCAGCCAAATGTCTTTTCGTTTAATTCCGGATCGAATTGTTTATAAAAATTATATAATTCTTTTCTTGAAAAGGATTTCCGGTTTTTAAAGTGTTCTTTAATTTTATTTATGATTTTCGTGTTCGTCATTTAATATTACAATACTTTAGATTTTAATATAAGCAAAAATTAGCCACAAAACATAAAATTGTGGCTAAAATTTGATTTCAAAAATTAGCCACAAAATGCCAATATGTGGCTGTTTTTTGATTGTAAGTTGTTGAAAAATAATGCCTTGTCATTTCGAAGGAACTTGTGACTGAGAAATCTTTCTTTTAAATAGATTTAAGATTTCTCCCCGTAAAATAAACGCTGCAAGCTATCCCGACAAAAAACGTCGGACTCGAAATGACCCGAAAAAAATTAAACCTTTATCTCTCCGCTCATTAGTTTTGGCAATAGCATGTCGCGGGTTTTGCGGAGAGTATTCTTTTTTAATTGAAGGCTTTCTTTTAGATCAAATAAGGGCTCAACTATATTATTAAATTTTGTTATAATGTTTTGAGTAGGTTTTAGAATCTTATAAGAAGTTAAAACGTGCGCATTTGCTTGAGGCTGGGCAGCTCCACTAATTACAGATTTTATAAATTGTTTATATTCTTCTGATTCGACAGCAATACCTAACATTAAGTTATCTAAATTATCAATTGATTTCAATCTTACTAAGTAAGATGCAAATATAGATGTTGGATTATTCTTATGAATCCTTTTTGCATACCCAACTGTTGCACCAGTTCTGGCAATTACAATATCTCCATTTTCTAATTTATACTTTTCTAATTTTTGTTTTTCAATTTTGCAATATGGAACATTAGTCCAATCTATTTGGCTCGGAACTATATCTGTAATTCTTAAAAACTTTGGTCCTACTTTTTCTTGTGTTGCAGATGCAGTATAACCGTACTGAGTAGTAACCAATTCACTTAATCTTTTTTCCTCCCACCCCTCGGGCAAACCATCAACAAACTTAACTTTTTCATGCCCAGGAAAACTGAAATTAACAAACCATTCTTTATAAACAGTCTGCGCCATTTCTTCTAAAACTTTAATGCGATGTGTGTTGTTTTCTATTAAATCATCATAAGCAGAAAGTATTGATGCGATTTTTTGTTGGGTGGGGAGGTCAGGAAAATCTTTTTCAATTTCTTTGATTGCGTCAAGATCAGCTCTTTGTCTGCCAGAGGCACCTGACATACTTTTTTCAGCAGTTTTTCTAATATCTTCGGTCAAAGAAAGATAGTAAACATAACCGTCATCTGAGACACCTTTTTTCCCACGAAAAACAAAAAACTCTGTTGAACCAAAGCCTTTGTTATTTTTTAAATTTTTTGCTTGAGATATTTTACCATTTTCAAGGCAAGGTGTAATTCGTGCAAATAAAGTGTCATCATTTTGAAATTTAGCTCCACCTCCTTTAAATAACTTTGACCGTTTTGAACTTACATATCGGGAACCAGGAACTAAATTCTCCATTGGTATAAAATCATAATTACGACCTTTATCTAATTTTATTTTAGGATTAATTTCAACAAAATCTTCGAATTTCATAATCATCTAAATGTTGTCAATGATTTTTGATACATTCTCAGCAACCTTATCTTCAAGTTCTCTTGCTTCAGCGTTTAGTGTTTCCAGTTCTTCATTCAGTTCTTCCAGCTTTTCATAAAAATCAAAATCGTCTTTATCGTTTTCAGCAACACCTACGTATCTGCCCGGATTTAGTGAATAGTTCTGTTCTTTAATTTCTTCAAGACTTGCAACCTTGCATAAACCGGGAATGTCTTTGTATTTGTTATTCGGGAAGTTCTTTTCCCATTCTTCTTTCATTTCACCAAGAAGGGTAGTATCAATTTCTTCATCTCTGTAAAGTTTAGCAATGTTTGCAATGTATTGAATTTGGTATTCTGTAAACTCACGGTGTGCACGGTCTATTTGCGTGTAAATGTTACGTGCATCAATAAATAACACTTTGTCTTTACGTTGTGTTTCCTTTTTGCCTTTATCCAAAAACCAAAGTGTGCAGGGCAGTGTTACCGTGTAAAAAAAGTTTGATGAAACGGCAATCATAATATCAACCGCGTAATCGTCAACGAGTTGTTTTCTAATTTCAAATTCGCTTTGCCGTGCATCGCTTGCAGAGTTTGCCATTACAAAACCGGCTCTACCGTTTTCATTTAATGCGTTCCAAAATATTTGTATCCACAAATAATTTGCGTTATCTGTTCTAGGTATTCCGTATTTGTATCGTTTATCCTTTTTTATTTTGTCTTTATCAATTTTATTTACGTTAAACGGCGGATTAGCCATCACAAAATCAAAATTCCCGATTGAATTATGAATGTCTTCATAAATAGTGTTGCCCTGCTGAATATCCCCTTCAAGTCCATGCACTGAAAGGTTCATTTTTGCGAGCCTAATTGTCTCCGCTCTTTTTTCCTGTCCGTAAACTGATATTTCAGTGCTTGGGTTGTGTTTTCTTTTTTCAACAAACTTCGCACTTTGAACAAACATTCCCCCGGAACCACAAGCCTGGTCGAGTATCTTACCGTGAAAAGGTTCAATCACTTCAACAATAAGTTTTACAATTGGTGTCGGAGTAAAAAACTCACCTCCCTTTTGTCCCTCATTCATTGCAAACTTACCGAGAAAGTATTCGTAAATTTTACCAAACACATCACCTTCAATATCCATAGGCACACTGTCAAAATGCCTTAGCAAAGCAATCAAAAGTTCATTTTCAAGTATTTGATAGTTTTTAGGAAGCACACCAGCGAGGTTTTTATTTTCTTCCTCAATAAGCTTCATTGCATTGTTAACAGCATCACTTACATTTAAACCTTCAGGTAAGTTTAGCAAGTATGAATATCTTGCAGCCTCAGGTAAGTATAAAACCCCCTTTGCCTGGTAATTTGATTTGGAAATTTTAGTACGGCTGTTTTCATTCTTTCCTTTTCCAATTTCTTTTTTTGCTATGGTGAATTTATAGTCAGCATATTTTAGAAAGATTAGTCCTAAAGTTGGTGTTGAATATTCGTGGGAATTCAGACTGGAATTCGCGCGCATTTGGTCTGCACCGGACCAAAGACGGTCTTCAAGTTTTTGCATTGCTGTCATTAATATTCCCTAAAAGGTTGGAAAACGTTCACAAAGATAGGTAATTGAATTAATATTCAAAAATTGGATGGTGAGTAGCTATAACCTGAGGTTTAATTGATCGAATTAATCCTGCAGCAACTCATACAATCTTAAATTCAAATACAGTACTTCTTTACCAACCTTTTTGCTTTTAAGAATATTTATCTTTTCAAGCTCTTTTAAGTATTCTGCAGTAGTTTGGCGTTTGGCAATTCCGGCATTAACAATAAATTCAACCTTGCTGTACGGCTGTGTAAATATTACTTCTATTAATTCTTTTGAATAAACTCTTGACGGTAGCTGTTCTTTTGCTTCAATAACTGTTTTTTCATACAGCTCTTTTATTTGAATAATCTTTTTTGCTGCTTTTTCGGAAGTATCTTTTATTGAATTCAGCATATAAATTATCCACGGCTGCCATTCATGTTTTTCCGTAACACCTCTGAGTAATTCGTAGTAATCTTTTTTGTTTTCAATTATGTAATTGCTTAAATACAAGACGGGATACTCAAGATAATTCTGCTGAATTAGATAAAGAACATTTATAACTCTGCCTGTTCTGCCGTTGCCGTCCGTAAAAGGATGAATGGCTTCAAACTGGTAATGTATTAAAGCCGTTTTAATTAAAGGATCAATCTTATCTTCTTTGTCGTGAATAAATTCCTCAAGGTTTTTTAATTTCTCACGAATAACATTTTCATTATCAGGCGGAGTATATAAAATTTCTCCTTTGGAATTTTGTATTCTTGTTCCGGGTGTATTACGGATTCCGGCATCCGTTGCTTTTATTTTTCTGTAAATTTCAATAAAGACATTTGTTGTGAGCAGCCCGTGTTTTTTCAGTTTATTGAATCCTTCCCAAAGTGCTTCACTGTAACGCAAAACCTCTTTTGTCTGCGGGTCATAGTTATTTGAACTCGATACAAATGCCTCGTAAAGCTTGTCGTTTGTAGTAACTACATTTTCAATTTCGGAACTGAGTTTTGCTTCCTGCAGCGGCAGTGAGCTTATCAATATAGATTGGTTCGGAATTGTTTTTGCAATTCCTTTTAGTTCGGCAAGAGCTTTGTTCGCCGCAATCGTCTCTTTGAGTATTTCTTTAGTTTCAAGTTCTATTTCTGGCGGAAGAAGCGGAAGTTCGTTGTAAGGTCTGTCTTTTTCAAACATGAGCTTCTCATTTTAAATGAGAAACTAACCTAAAATATCGACACATGCAAATTACGTGTCGAAATTTTTGCAATATATCGACACGTTTTTAAAACATGTCGATGAGATGTGCATGTTATTTTGAGCAAAGGTACGCAACATGCACAATATTTCAAGTTTTTTGTGCACATCTATTTTAACATGCACAACCGTTGTGCACGTTCTCTTTGTATTGCACAAAAAAAAGCAATTTTTGTGCAAGTCTCTTAATCACCGGATAAAATTTTACACAAAGATGCATTTCTATATAAAACTTCTCTTCCCACTGCAAAATAATCACTTCCCCTGGTACCGCCTCTCGGGAATGCAGGGGCTCTCCCGTGGAAAAAGCTAACACTGACCGACTCGCTAATGCAATATAAGTATGAAGCCATACAGCAGCACAAATCACAGATGGCTTTTATGCCGGGGTATATGGAGGTGTTTGTAAGAACGGATGAATTATATTCGGATACCGCAAATCCTTGACCGGAGCGGTCAGAAAGTTAATACCGAGACTTGCCCCGTAAGCAGGACTTGCCTGGAAATATGGCGTAAGTTTTTTCCTTAGATATGACACTGTTTATTAAGATCTTGCGATTGTAATCGCAAAATATTATATTTTTTTGCGAATATAATCGCAAAAACTATGATTAAGAGAAAAACACAAAAATTAATCGAAGAGAAGCTTTTCAAAGGAAAGGTTATAATTATAACCGGTGCCCGTCAGGTTGGCAAAACTACACTAATTAAAATTATAGCAGAAAATTACCGTAATGATTCAATTTTTCTTAATTGTGATGAGCCGGATATACGTGCCGTATTAACGGATGCTACCTCGACCAAACTAAAAAACTTAGTTGGTGATAAGAAAGTTGTTTTCATTGACGAGGCGCAAAGAGTAAAAAATATAGGAATAACTTTAAAACTTTTTACCGACGAGATACCTGACTGCCAGGTCATAGCCACCGGATCTTCCGCACTTGAATTATCAAATGAAGTTACCGAACCGCTGACCGGTAGGAAATATGAGTTTCATTTGTATCCTTTATCTATGGCCGAATTATCGGAGGAGTTCAGTTTGCTGGAATCCAAAAGACTTTTAGAAGAAAGAATTATTTACGGAATGTACCCTGAAATAATTACCAGGGTTAATGAAAAGAAGGAGCTTTTGAATAGTTTGGCATCAAGTTATTTGTTTAAAGATGTTCTATCATATCAAGATATTAGAAGACCTGAAGTGTTGGAGAAATTACTTATTGCTCTGGCACAACAGATTGGAAGTCAAGTATCATATCACGAACTCGGGAATACGTTAAAAATAGATAATCAAACGGTAACAAAGTACATAGAGTTACTAGAAAAAACATACGTGATTTTTAGATTGCCTCCATTCAGCAGGAACTTACGATCCGAATTAACCAAGATGAGAAAAATATATTTTTACGATACGGGAATTAGAAATGCCTTGATCTCCAACTATAACGCCCTGGATTTAAGACAAGATGCCGGAGCATTATGGGAAAACTTTTTAATAAGTGAACGTATTAAATACAATTCACATAAAAGAAAGGATGCAAGAAAATATTTTTGGAGAACCATGCAGCAGCAAGAGATTGACTATATTGAAGAATATGAAAATGAAATTGAGGCATATGAATTTAAGTGGAATCCGAAGGCAAGAAAAAGAATTCCCAAAACTTTCATTGATGCATACCCTTCAGTCAATGCTGCAATTATTGATAGAGAAAACTATGATTCCTTTTTGGGAATGATCTAAAACGGTTCTGGGATATCCTGTTTGTTAAATGGGTTTTTCTTGCAGAAATTAAAGAGCAAAATAGAAACCTGGTCCTAAAAGCGTTAGAGTTAAACCCTCTAAACCATCTGAATTGAAGAAAAAATGTTAGAGTAAAACTATTTGCAGAAAATTAGATGCAAAAATTATGTAAATAACTCAAAGTAATATCAACTAACTAAATCATCAATAAATTAATGGAAAGTATCATGGCTATTGGTAAAACAAAAACAGTAAAATTTAATTCTGATGGAGTCAAAAACCTTCCAAACGATAAACTAGTTATTTATAAAATTCTAACTGGTAACGAGAATAACAATTATGCTGGTATTGCTAAAAAAGGGCGTGTGCAAAATAGAATCAAAGAACATTTTCTGTTTTTATCTAACTTTTAATATACAAGGTTTTTTAAGAACCTCCGGGGTTTTACTAATAGATGAAATAAGATTTATATCATTATTATAATTTCATTTATAAGACAAAATCTCAATACCGTCCCCAACATTTACAACACCCTCCGTCTCATGAATCAAATTCATGCCGAAGAGTATTTTGTTATTTCGCAAGCGATAAGTTGAGAGTGTTTTGAGAGGCTCTTTGCCTTTAATTGCAGTCTGTTCGTTCACTGTAGTAACGGTACACCTGGTACACGGTTTAACAGCGTACATTATGTTTTCACCGATTTTAAATTTATACCACGTATCTTCATCGTGCGGACTGCCGCCGGTAAAAACAAAATTTGTTCGAAAGCGGCTCATGGGTAAGGCTTCATCTAATTTACTGTTTAGCAAATTCAAAGACTCTTCCCCGAGAATTAAAAACGGGTAGCCGTCAGCAAAACTAACTATTGCATTATTTTCTTTTGTTTTGTTACTTACCTTTCTTTCCGTTTCGTCCGGCATAAAAGCAAGCCGTAGTTTTTCATCCAGCAAATCACTAAACCATTTGTTGATTTCATTTCCATAAAATTTTGCATCAACTACATCTTCCCAGATTACAACTTTCTCAAGTTTGCTATTCTCAATTCCAAACGGAATAACAATATCGTTTTGTATCCCTCTTTTATCCGCAACAATCAAGCAGTCATCTTGAATTTCAATATTTATAAAAGTCATTTTGGGAAAATGACGCTGGGTAATAAACATGTTGTCCTCGTCAACCAGAAGCCAGCGGCGGTCGTGCTGCAAACCCCGTCTTTCAATCTTTGCCGATTTAACACTGACTCTGCCGCAAGATTTAACCGGGTAAATGTTTATTTCGCTTATTTTATAATTGCTCATTGTATCCTTATCTTTTCTTTTTACTGCAAAATAATGTCGTTCTGCTGAAATAAGATTTCACATCCAAAATAAAAAACACAATTTCAAATTAAGACTTTTGTACAAATCAATAAATAAAAAAGGGCGTAAAATGAAATCATACATAATTAAGGTAATTCTGTTATTTTCATTCGTCTTCACAAACGCGCAATCGAATGAATATGAAGCAGCAATGAAAGCTGCATTAAAAATTCACGACGACGCAAAAAGTGTTGCTGAAGAGATCCAATCACTCGAAGCATTTGAAAAGGTTACAAGAGACTTCCCTAACGAATGGCTGGCAAATTACTGGGCTGCATATCTCTGCACACAGGTGTCAAGGCTTAAAACCGACAGAGCGGATGATTTCCCGGATAATCTTGATGAAAAGAAGTTGATTTACAGGGCGCAAAAATATTACGACAAAGCTTATGAATTGAAAAAAAATAAATCCGATAAAGACAAATCCGACTTTCACATGCTTCAGGGATTTATTTACTCCTGGTTTAATTATAGAATTGCCGAAACAGATGAGGAAAAAGAAAAGTTTAGGAAAATGAGTGATGACGAATATTTCAAAGCAGCAAAATATAATCATGCAAATCCAATACTCTATGTAAGAATCGGCATGAGATTAACGAGATCAGGAGAAGACTACGCCAGTCTTGTGGCAGGTATAGCTTTAATGGAATATGCAAAAGAAATTTTCAAAAAGTCACCGGAAAGAAGTATGACAACTTATTATATAAGTGATATGATCGGTTTCTGGAAATCGCGGGCAGAAAAAAAATTAAAAGAAATGCAGAAATAAATTAGCGCAAATAAATATATTCTTTTTTTGCTAAAAGAATAGAGGAACACTTGAATGATAATTACGAGTGATTATTCTTCAGGTATTCCTAATTAATAAATTACTATAGCGCCAATACGCTGAGTAAATCAAACGCTTAGAAGACTTTCACCCTACTGCAAAATAATACCGCTTTACTGAAATAAGATTTCATATCCGTTAATAATGTTTAATGTTTGTCTCAACTTAAATTCAACAATACAAAAAATGGGGTGGGAATGAAATCATATATAATTACCGGGGTTCTATTAATATCATTTGTTTTTACAAATGCTCAATCGCATGAATACAAAGCTGCGATGAAAGCCGCATTAAAAATTCACGACGATGCTAAAAGTGTAGCAGATGAAATCAAATCACTTGAAGCGTTTGAACAGGTTATGAAAGATTATCCAAACGAATGGCTAGCACCTTTTTGGGCTGCTTATCTTTGTACTCAAGTTGCTCGGCTTGAGCAAAGAGTACCTGAAGAGTTTCCGGATAACCTTGATCCGAAAGAACTTGTTGAGAGAGCCAATAAATATAGTAGAATGGCACATGATATAAAGGTTGATAAAATCGGTGATCCTACTAATGAAGAAAGATCCGCCCTTCATTATTTACAGGGTTTTATATATTATTGGTCAGACCGTATAATCGCAGCAACCGAAGAAGAAAAGAAAAAATTTAAGGAATTGGGAGAAAAACAATATTTGAGGGCAACTAAATTTTATCCTGAGAGCCCTTTGGGCTATGTTAATATTGGAGTTACTTTGATAAACGATTTTATAAACGGTTCCAGTAATGACTATACTCATTTAGTAACTGGAATAGCTTTATTAGATCATGCCAAAGAGATATTTGACAAAGCTCCTGAAAGAAGTATGACTACTTATGTTAGCAAAGATTTTATTGGTTTCTGGAAAAACCGGGCAGAAAAAAAATTGGAAGGAATGCTGCAAAATATTAATTAAAAGAAATTAAACACAGCGAGTTCTTACCGCTTTTGCAAAAGACAAGCAGTTGACCTTTAATTTTCAAAAGGATAATTCAACAACACAAAATGAGGTGAAAATGAAATCATATATAATTACGGGAATTTTGTTATTTTCATTTGTCTTTACAGACGCGCAGTCGCATGAATATAAAGCAGCAATGAAAGCCGCGTTGAAAATTCACGACGATGCGGATAATGTAACCAAGGAAATTCAATCGCTGGAAGCATTTGAGCAAATTATGAAAGATCACCCTAACGAATGGCTTGCAAATTACTGGGCTGCTTATTTGTGCACTCAAATAGCCAGGCTAAAAGGCAGGCTTGATGATTTCCCGGAAGATCTTGACCCGGTTGAACTAATTGAGAGATCACAAAAATATTTTGATAGAGCTAAAGAGTTGAGCAATGATAAAGGCGACGAGAGGTTGTCCGACCTTCACATGCTGCAGGGTTTTATTTATAATTGGTTTGAATGGATAGTTTCAAAAACCGATGAAGAAAAGAAAAGTTACGAAGAACTGGCAGACAAGGAGTTTAAGACTGCCATGAAATACAATCACTCCAATCCCTTAAATTACGTTTTGATTGGAACGGATTTAGTTCGCTCTGACGAATATAAAAATATTGTTGCCGGAATAGCTTTAATGAAATATGCGCACGAGATCTACAAAAACGCACCCGAAAGAAGCATGACAACTTACTGGAATAGGGATTTCATAGGCTTCTGGACTAATTGGGCAGAAAAGAAATTAGAAGAAAAACTTCAATAGAATTTTAAGTATAAAAATGTTCGATGTGCTGAAAGAAAAGGTAAGATCTGAAAAGTATTTACCCCTATGGCTGATGACCGGCTATTGGCTGTTGATAGGTTTGCTGGAATTTTTAAAGATATTTGCAGCCTCAGCCGGTGATCCGGCTAATTTTGACTGGAGCATTAATATTAATTTTGTTCTAATTTATTCCTTTGCATGGATTTTAATTACTTACCCGATTTACAAAGTGTTTCAGCTCTTTTCAGAAAAAGGAAACTCTTGGAAAATTGTTTCACAGTTATTTTTCAGCGTTTTATTCAGCGTAATTCATATTTTGATTCTATCTGTTCTGTTTTCATATACACTTTACTCCCAGGCAAAACACGGTGATTCTTTCTTCACCTTTTACTCGAATAGGATTTCTGCTAACTTCCTAAGGTCAACCGTAATGAGCTTTTCCGTTTACTGGGTTATGATTTTAGTTTTATTCACTCTTGATTATTACCGTAAGTTTAAGGAAAAATCGAGCCAGGCAATAAAACTTGAATCCAGTTTAACACATGTTCAGCTACAGACATTAAAAATGCAGTTGCAGCCCCACTTCCTTTTTAACGCTCACAATACCATAGCAATGCTTATAAGAACCGGCAAAAATGATAAAGCAATAAATATAATTTCCAAACTCAGCGACTTATTAAGATCATCATTGACTGTGGAAAATGAACAATTGGTTACACTTGAAAAAGAATTGGAGCTTCTGAACAAATATCTTGAAATTGAAAAGGCAAGATTTGAAAAAAACCTGGAAATAGAATTAAGTATTTCTGAAGATGTTAAATCCCTTTTAGTTCCAAATTTAATTCTTCAACCAATAGTTGAAAATGCATTCAAGCATGGAATTTCAAAAATAATGGGTAAGAATAGATTAGAAGTAAAATGTTATAGAGAATATGATAATATTATTTTGAAAGTTTACAATACCGGTCCGGGGCTAGAAGAAAATTTTGAACTTGATACAAACAATGGTATCGGGTTAATAAATACTAAAGAAAGATTGAATCAATTTTATAATGATTCTTACATGTTTGCATTAAAAAATTATAATAAAGGTGTTTTAGTTACGATAAAAATACCTATAAATAAAATCATAGCCGATAAAACCAGGATTGAAGAAGAAAGGAAATAGGATTTTAATTCCCTTGCTTTTAAGGACATTTTGTATTTTATTTAGTTTCCAACGTCATTTTAATTAAGCTATTTTTTTATTATTCAAAAGGAGAATTTATGGCTTACATAGATCCTGTAATAGCTTCACCAAACGAATATAAATTACTATTAGATGGAGAAAAGGCAAGGGTGGTTGAAATGAAATTGCCTGCAGGTACAATTGATACCGAACATTCACACCCTCATGAATTTGTTCATTTTATCAAAGGCGGCAAAGTTCGAATCCATGTTGGCGATGATAAAGTTGAGCTTGATATCCCTGACGGACACACAATGCAGCATGAACCGTGGACACATAGAGTTGAAAACATTGGTGATACAGATATATATGCGATATTGTTTGAATTAAAAGAATAATTTCTCCAGATATTATTTAACAACTAATTGAATTTGCCTTTTATTTATTGTTAAAAGCATTGAATAATAGCCGCTAAATTTTTGCGAATGAAGTTGGTTAACAAATTTTAATTTTACTCCGTCTACTATTAAATGGATTTTTAGTTACAATATGATTAACTGTGAACAGCTGATCTAAGAATAGTGGATAAATTTAAAACAGTAATTGTTGACGATGAAGTAAAAGCTCTTGACGGCTTGAAAGTTCTTTTGAAGAATTTTGAAGAGATTGAACTGTGCGCTGCCTGCGAGAACGGAATTGAAGCAATTGAGAGTATCGAAAAACACAAACCTGACTTGCTTTTTCTCGATATTCAAATGCCGGAGATAAACGGTTTTGAAGTTTTAAACAGCATCCCTGAAGAGATAATGCCGGTAGTAATATTTACAACCGCTTACGACCGGTATGCTTTGAAAGCATTCGAAATGCATGCCGTTGATTATTTGTTAAAGCCCTTTTCAAACGAAAGATTTTATGAGTCGTTAAATCACGCAAAGAAGATAATCACAAAAAACAAAATTGATTTGCTCTCGTTGATAAACGATTATCAAAACGAAATTAAAAATAAATCCGAGAGCAAATTAATTAATGAATCCGGCAACTCTGTATCACAAAAGAGGCTTGTGGTTAAATCGTCCGGCAAAATATATTTTCTAAACTTTAACGACATAAAATATTTTGAAGCGGAAGATTATTATTTATCAATCTACACAACGAATAAAAAATTGCTGATCCGTGAATCGTTAAAAAACATTGAGCAGAAATTACCCGATAATCAATTTGTTCGAATTCACAGATCAAGAATTATTAACTCCGAGTTTATCGAAATAATCCAGCCGCATTTCAATAATGATTTTTATGTTACTCTAAAAGACGGCAATAAATTAAAAGGCAGCCGCAATTATAAAGAGAATCTGAATTTGTGAAATGCTGTCATATCGAGTTCTTCACGAAGTGAAGGGTATCGAGATGTTTATAGAGTAGAACTGTCATTGCGAATCCCGTTTTATGGGATGAAGCAATCCTCAAACTTGGAGATCACTTCGTCGCAAAGCTCCTCGTGATGACAATCTTTGGGTTGAACAATAATATGAAATTTGATATCACATTTGTTAATCTCCTTCAGGCATTTCATAGCTTACTGCTGGCAAATCTTCGCTTAATGAAACTTCGAGATGCTCGTAACGCCAAACACCGCTTATACTTGCACCCCATCTCGGCATAATTACATTTTCGTAATTTTGAAGAACGCCGAAAATATGTTCAAATTCCCGGTCATTAATTTTTGATCCCCATTTAATGGGTTCACCTTTCATGTTTACGGCAAACTGTGCAATCAATTCATTCGACTCGTTATCAAACACATCAAAACGGAATTCGTTGTCACCCATTTCAACTCGAGTATCGGGCTTGTTTAACGCCAAGCGGTGAAACACAACAACGGGCTGCCGTTTCCAATATTTCATTTCAAAAGTATGCATATTGTTTTCCATCACTTCAGCTTTCCCATTCTCAAACTCCCAGCCGCCTTCAGGTGTCCAGGCAATTACACGATCAATGGTTTCGTTTTTGAGTTCGAATCTACCACGCGGATTATCTAGCTCCATCCAAAATTTTTCATACCATGGCTCCTGTTCACGGGCATAATAACCGTTTAATTCTACTTTGATTGCTGCAGCTTTTGCCCAAACAGATTTGCCGCCCAGTGTTTCCAGCATTCTATCAACCATTGAAATGGCTTTTTCATCACCCTGTAATTGCGCAAACAAAGTGGGCGTCGTTAAAAAAAGCAAAATAAAAACCGAGGAAATTACTCGAACAATTTTCTGATTATTGAAATGAATTTTATCTTTTAATTCAAAATTATTCCTGCCTTTCATTTTAATTCTCTCCCGCATTTTTTGAAATTATCAGGATAAAATAAATTCAAGCATATTCACCGTGGTCACGTTTCATAAATTGTGACCGGTATTAATGAAAAAAATTTGCTCGAGTTAATTACTCTTCCGGAAATCGGAAGGTATTTCTTTGGTTTGTAATTTAAATGCGCGGATAAAAGTGTTTTTATTATTAAATCCCACTTCCTGTGCAATTCCGAGAATACTCCAGTGCGAATAATTTTTGTCTTTTAACATTCTCTTTGCATCATCAATTCTGTAGTAGTTTATTAAATCGGTAAACCGGCAATCAAACTCCTGGTTTATTATTTGTGATAAATATCTTGAGTTAATTGAAAGCCGCTTACTTGCTTTGTTTAGTGTTAGATTCGATTCACGGTAGATTTTTTCTGTTTCCAAAAGACGAAGCAAATCCTGTTTGATTGACAAAGCTTTTGCATCTGTGAGTTTCGAATTTTTATATCGTTCATTTGAATCCGCAGATCCTGCTTCTTTAATTACGGATGATTCTTTTATAGCCCAATAACCCGCCAAGTAAATCAGTAACCCCAACAAAGCTATAACAGAAAAGAACGCTTCGAATTGATAAAAATCGGTAAAAATAAACAGGAGATAACCAGCAAAGTAACAAACCAAAAAAACTGTAAATCCTCCAGTGAAAAACTGAAGCCATTTAACAACCCCTTCTTTCTTTTTTGATTTTCTTTCTTTAAAGATTTCTTTTTGTTTCTTAATTAGAAGCCAGGCAAAATAGATATATCCCGCTGTCTGCAATAAATGAAATCCGAAATAAAATGCTCGGTTTACAGGCAATTCAAATTTATCCATGTCAAAAGATTCTATAAGTGTAATTTTGTATTCGGCAGATTTTATATAAAACGCTAGCATTGTTATAAAACAAATAACAACAGGCAAAACATGAATAAAGTGATTTTTATTTAATGAAAAATCATTTTGAAATGTTGATCTAATATAAAAATAATAAAGAGGCCCCAAAAGGTAAGTGAAGGGAACAGATACCGAAATCAAATGAGGAAATAATTTTCTATGCCCTTCAAGTATTAAAAAATGCTCCAATAAATAGGCAGAGAAAATCAGCAGCATTGCAGCCAGTAATTTGTTTGCCGGATTTTTTCCATTCTTCCGGGAGATTAAAACACTAGCCAGTAAAAGTCCGTGAATGCAGCCGAACAATATCAAATAAGCATGCAGTTTCATTTTGAATTTGTTTTAAATAATTAAGAAAACAATATTCAGAAATACCGATTGATTATTTGACGTGTTGTACGGATGACTGTTTACTTGTTGTAGGTAATCTCTTGTTCCAATTCAGTAAATAAAATTAAATCCGGTCTTTTTATTGCAGTTACAGTCTTTAATTCATCAGCCCCGCGCGGATTTATATGTGTTATAATTACTTTTGATGGTTTTAAATAATTTATAACAGGTCCACCTCTGCTGATAAACCAGGTTGGGAAAATTGCGATATCAATTTTTTCTTTGTCTAAATTATATTGAGAGTAGTACTCCAAGCCGGGATCGCCATCTCCGGCATGGAAAATCCTTAAACCGTTTATTTCAACTAAGTAACCTGAGTTCTGAACATCGCTATGTCTTGCTCCGTAGTGCGGTATGTTATAAGCCTTAACTTTTATATTATCGACATCAAAAATTTTTTTCCCTTTTGGCGAATTGTCAGTTATAAATATTCTTTTTTTGATTTTTTCAAAGTTGTCACTAACATCTGAAATTTTCTCATAGATTTGTTGTGTACCAATTTTTTTTGCAGAAAGATTTCTTTGAAGAAACTCATCTGCAAATTCTTCGTTGAAATGGTCGGTGTGCCAATGTGTTGCTAAAGATATTTTAATTTTTCCGTACGGGGATTCTTTACTTAAAATTTGATCTCTAATTTTTTCATCCGGGATCAAGTATCCCCATTCGTTTCCTTTGTGAAGAGCATCAATAACAACTTGATCACCGCCGGTAGTAATGCTGACACCCATATTACCGGTGTAGCCAATTTTAACAGAATCTGTTTGTGAGTGAAGAAAGGTATTAAAAACACCAACCAATATGAAAAAGCAGAAAACTTTACGCATAATTCTTTCCAAACTTTTAATCAATAAAATATTGTGAAATTTGTTCCTTCGAAATTCATTTGTGATTAAACTTTGTTTATGTGACGAATGGATTGTATCACTCAATTTTTCTTAACATAATATGCTAAAAAACTTTCATTCCAGGTTTCTCCACCGTCGGAAGACCATTCTATCAACTGTTTCACGCGGCCATCCTCAAGAGGAGTTAATGTTGTTCTGTCATGAACAATAACATTTTCTTTAAATGGATAACTCCCTTGAAAACGCAGAGAACCGTCTTCAAATTCTTCTATTAGTTTCTTCTCCTTTGTGCCGCCGCGACGAATAGCGTTTTCGGTTATCCAGACCTGGTTCCATTCGTTTTTGTAATTGTTATAATAAAAGAAACTCTTGCCTTTGTTACCACCGGCCGAAGTCCAATTCTCAATTATCGCGCAGTCGTGAAGTATCTTTTCAATTTTATTATGTCCAACTAAATTGTTGTCTTTGTCATAGACATCCCATTCGCCAACCCAGAAATTCAGCTTTTGGTAATTTTCATCTGCTTCGCATGGAAATTTATTTTCTTGGCCAAAATTTATTTGAGCAAAATTTAAAAATAATAAAAAAAGTGTGATTTTAATTCTCATTTCGTACCCCCCAACAATTTTATAATTAGTGTCCTAATCTCAAAAAAAGAAATTCAAAAAACTGTCAACGATTAAACAGATAAGTCTGTAAACATTTTGAAATCAGGACACTATCAGAATTTATTCTTCTGTGCCCTCAACACCTTCAGCAGAAGTAGTATCAACAATTGCTTCAACATTAGCTTTTAACTTGCCAAGCCCTTTTTCGTAATCCGGGCCAATCATTCCATCTGTCATTAACCCGAAATATCTACCGATTGGATAGTCAGCACTTCCTTCGTAATACCAAGTTACTTTTGTTCCGCTGCCTGCGCTTTCAAACACCCAGTCGTTTTTTGCAACCGCTTCCCATGGTTTAATAAAATCAAGCTGTGTTTTAACCGCCTTATCCAAAACCAACTCTGTTATCGTAAAAGAACCTTCGCCTGTTTCCTGACCGTTCCAGCTATACTTGTGTCCGACAGTACCGGGCGTACCGTCAGCATTTGTTTGAGCAGTTGGTTCAACCTCATACCACGGACTCCAATCATTAAAATTATTGAAATCAGCTACATAATTATAAACTACATCTGAAGTTTTGTTTACTTCAATGCTCCTTTGCACGCTTACTGTTGAAGGAAGAAATATGGCTACAATTAGGAAGATTGCTACTAGTACTATTAAAACAATAAAAATGTTTTTTAAAACTTTCATGCCACTCCTATTGAATTAGTGGGTAAGATCTGAAAAATAATATTTTAGAGATGGAAATGAAAACGAAAAGTTTATTGGTCAGCTTCTTTTTTAACATGATTGTATTCAATCATTCCGCCGAGTACATTTGCCGCTGAAAACCCTTTAGCTCTCAACATGTTTGCAGCAATCCCTGATCTTCTACCCGATCTGCAAATAACAGCAATTTTGTTATCCCGATACTTTTCAATTTCTTCAAATTTGTCTTCCAATTCCTGCAAAGGAATATTAATCACGTTTTCTATTTGTCCGAGAGGGTCTGTTAATTCCGCAGGCGTTCTGACATCTAAAATAATTAAAGCGGAATCTGTTGTCATCAATTCTATTAATTTATCAATTTTAATTTTTTCCGGGAATTCTTCTTCATTTTGAGCAACTACTACAATATTATTTATGATGATGAACACAAAAAGAAAGATTATACTTTTCATTTTAGTCATCCAATTTGTTTTTTAATTCGGCAAGGGCTTTGTCAGTAATTTCATGTTTCCCGTTAAAAATAATTATTGTAATCTATGATGTCATCTTCCCTTTCTTCTTTTATTACTGTCCGGTTAAGGGAATAAAAAAGGCGCAAGCCTGTTTAAATTCAAGATGAATTCATATTTTTAGGTTGACAAGACTTAAAAATAAGGAAACAGGCATGCGATTCAAAAGTACAATATTTTCAAAATTAATGAAAGCTATACC
>CAJHYN010000543.1_pt1 | contig 19246 bp, 18 predicted proteins | sample 9198641 | NCBI WGS metagenome assembly CAJHYN01 (sample SAMEA7708370, study PRJEB35096) | sediment metagenome | biome: marine neritic benthic zone biome [ENVO:01000025]; feature: sediment [ENVO:00002007]; material: shallow marine sediment [ENVO:03000034] sea grass bed [ENVO_01000059] ... | reverse complement strand
TCACCCATGTTACCGAATACCATTGATTGTACGTTAACAGCAGTACCCCATTCAGCAGGGATGTCGTTTAATTTTCTGTAAACGATTGCTCTTTCGTTCATCCATGAACTAAATACTGCGCCAACTGCTCCCCATAATTGATCCATAGGATTTTCAGGGAACGTGATACCTTTTTTCTTTTTAATAGCTGCTTTAAATTCAGCAACCAATTCTTTTAAATCTTCTGCTGTTAATTCAGTATCAAGAGTAACCCCTTTTGCTTCTTTTTTCTTATCAAGAATTTCTTCAAAAGGATCTCTTTCTTCTTCACTCTCAGGCTGTAAACCTAAAACAACATCGCCATACATTGTTACAAACCTTCTGTAAGAATCGTAAGCGAATCTTGGGTTTCCTGTTTTTTCAATTATAGCTTTAACAGTTTCATCGTTTAATCCTAAGTTCAAGATAGTATCCATCATACCAGGCATTGACGCACGTGCACCACTTCTAACTGATAAAAGTAATGGATTTTTTTTGTCGCCAAATTTTGCGCCCATTTCTTTTTCAACTTTGGCTAATGATTTAAGAACTTGATCTTTTAATTCTTTCGGATATTTTTTCTTATTGTCATAGTAATAAGTACAAACATCAGTAGTGATTGTGAAGCCGGCAGGCACCGGTAATCCGATGTTAACCATTTCAGCAAGGTTAGCACCTTTACCGCCTAACAATTCTTTCATTCCAGCTTTTCCGTCGGCTTTTTTACCGCCGAAAAAGTAAACATACTTTGGAGCTTTTTTAGCCATTAATGTCCTCCAGTTTTTTTAGTGTTCGTAAATACGAGTTATTTTATCTTTAAATTCTTCTCTTTCCTCAAAATCTATTTCTATTTTAAGATAATAGATGTCTATATCATCAAGTTCATTGGAATATTTAGAAAGCTTCACTGCATCTTTTTGTGTTGTTAATACCGAATGAGAATTAGTACTGTAGAATTGCTTCCTGATTAGTTGAACTTCTTTGTTGCTATACTTTTGATGATCCCTAAACAAAAGCTTATTACTAAAATTAATTCTGTTTTCTTCCAAAACCTTTAAGAACGAAAACGGCCTTGCAATGCCGCAAACTATCAAACTTTTTTGTCCTTCAAACTCATTGATCTCGAAATGTTCATTAGTCTTTAAATCATAGATCCCGGCAGTTTTGTAATATCCGTGGATTATTTTTTTACCTTCAAAATATTTTGCCAGTTTTCTCGGGATTTCTCGTTTTTTGTTAAATTTTCTGTTAATAACGACTACATCCGCTCTATCTATTGACGCAAAACCTTCACGCATATTTCCAAGCGGAAGAGGCTTCTGTCTTATGCTGCTCGTTTGATGAAGAAATCTTTGATCCATCATTAATATATTTAAATCTCTTTTAATCCATCTGTGCTGGTATGCATCATCGAGAACAATTGAATCTATGTTAGTATCTTTCAGAAACTTCTTCGCTCCTTCAACTCTTCTTTCGCAAACAGCAGCCGGAACATTACAGTCTGAGGCAGCCATGAACATCTCGTCACTGCTTCTATCCACCGAAGTTAAAATTCCGTTTTCATTTGAAACCAGCAAATATCCTTTTGTATTTCTTCCATAACCCCGTGAAAGTATTCCGGGACTTTTACCTAAATTTTTCAGCAATTTTGTAACTGCAATAACAGTTGGGGTTTTACCGGAGCCGCCTACTGTTAGGTTCCCGACTGAAATAACCTTCGCATCAACTTTTGTTGCTCTAAGAATTCCTTTATCAAATAAGTAATTTCTCATATCAATAATTGCTTTGTAAAGAAATACTGTAGGAGATAATATTATTCTTAAAAATTTCAACAATACTCTTCAGCTTCCTTCTCTAATGCAATCAATTTATTTTCACATTCGTCAATTTTGTTTGTCGTTTTTTCATATGATAAATTTTCATCAATATATATAGGCTCTGAAAAAACAAGGACAGATTTTGAAAACATTTTAGGTATCTCAAATTTATCCCAGCTTTTCAAGACATATTTCCTACTGTTAAAAACTCCTACCAACACAATCGGTATCCGGCTTTTCTTAGCTGTAATGACAGCTCCAGCTTTCATTTTATAAATTGGCCCTGTTGGGCCGTCAGGTGTAATAGAAACATTCTTTTTGCTATTGGCTTTTAACAATATTTCTTCCAATGCTTCCTTGCCGCCCGAGTGACTCGATCCACGCGATACATCGTATTTCCATTTCTGCAACAAGTTTGCTAATATATCACCGTCTTTACTCCTGCTAACCAAAGCCGAGAAGTTCTGTTTCCTATTTATATACCAAGGAATCAACATTTTCCCGTGCCAAAAAGCGAACACATAATTTTTATTTTCTTCTTCAAGTTTTGAAACCGGTTTTTCATTTATTTTTATTATTTCCAAAGTTTTGCAAAGAGCCGAAATCAAGTAATACAAGAATCTATTGCCTATAAAGCGTAAAATATTTCGTTTTATTTCTTTAAGTTTCATAAAGTGTATTAAGAATAATTTCAGCCGCTTTTTTTGATGAATTGCCTCCTTTTAATTTTTCTTTGATTATGCCAAGTTTGTTTTTGATTGATTCATACAATAATTCATTGCTCAATATTTTTTTACATTCGGAAATAATTTTTACTTCGTTCACGTCATCTTGAATTAACTCAGTAACAATCGTTTCGCCAGCCACAATATTTGCCATCGCAATGTTATCAACTTTTATCAGCAACTTCCCAATTAAGTAAGTTAATCTGCTGGTGTTGTAAACCATAACAAACGGTAATTGAAACATTCCTGTTTCTATAGTCGATGTACCTGATTTAATTATTCCAAAACGGGAGTGTTTCAGCAAATCATAATTTTTATTTTTGATAATCTTGAAAGAGTGATTGTTTATGTATTCATAAAAAATACTTTCATTAAAGTTTTCGGAACAAGCTACCACTGTTTGTAGATTAAAATCTTTTGATAACTTATCCGCGGCTTTAATGCATTCAGGAAAGATCTTGGCAATTTCCTGCTTTCTGCTGCCGGGCATTAACAACAAAATTTCTTTATCTTTTTCAAGATTATGATTTTCAAAGAACTCTTCTTTTGTTTGAAAGTTATAATTGTCAATTCTTTCGATCAACGGATGTCCAACATATTCCGAGTCGATTCCGGCATTCCTATACATTTCATTTTCAAAAGGGAAGATTACAAGCATCTTATCGATCAATTGTTTGATTTTTTTTAATCTGCCTTTTCCCCAAGCCCATATTTGTGGTGAAATATAATAGATCAATTTTTTATTCAGTTTCTTAAATTTTTTAGCAATACTTAAATTGAAACCGGGATAATCAATTAAAACAACGGCATCGATATTTTTTTCTTTCACAATCTTTAGTAAATGATTTTGAACTTTTTTTATAAACGGAATATGCCTGATCACTTCAACAAAGCCTAAGAAGGCCATCTTTTTAATATGGTATTCGGCAATCATTCCAGCTTCAATCATTTTGTCTCCGCCAATTCCATATATCTCAACATTGGTGTCCGAATTTTTCATCTCTTTTATCAAAGAAGCGCCGTGTAAATCACCGGAGGCCTCTCCTGCAATAATCATAATTCTTTTAGACACTACACACCTAAAAGATAAAGTACAAGTAAAATTATGCTAACGGAAGAAAAAGCCTGTAATGTTCTTCTTTCCGATCTTAATCCCGCATCAAGCTTAAACGGCGGCTGTTCAACCTTGCCGTTTTTATATGGAGTAAAGCGGGGAACAAGTCTCGGCACATTACTAAAGTAATCTTGGTATTCAGTGCCGAAAGTTTCTTTTAAATATTTTTCTTCTTCTAAAATAATTACGCTATACTGCCAGTAAAAGAAAAACAATGCAAAAAGTTGAAGATATGGGTAGAGTGCCATCGACATTATTCCGATACCTAAATACAAAGTTATATTTCCTACGTATAAAGGATTTCTTACATAAGCGAATGGTCCGCTAATAATTAAATAACTGCCTCCTACTTTTCCGGTTGTTCTTGTTTCGCTTCCGGCATAACAAACGCCCCATAGCCTTATCAGTTCACCTATTAAGGCAAAAATGAATCCAACCATTAAACTGTTTGCAGATGCCTCTTGATAAACCAGCATTAATATCAAAAAAGGTATGGGTGTATAACTTCTGTAATTAAAAATCTTTGTTGCAAAACTTTTCATTTAATTATCCTTGCAAATAAGCTTCGTTTCTTTTCAGTTGCGCTTGATGACGTTTCTTGAGCCTTTTCTTATTTCTCAAATCCTCTATTCTTGGTATTATATCGTCAAAGTCTTTGAACGGGAAATATGATACTCGATTCTCTTCACAGAATTTTAGCAGAGAATTTTTGGCAAATATAAAATCACAATGTTGTGCCGGGCAAGTGTCGGACCACCCATCACCAATATAGATAGTATAATCATTATCACTTGAGGATGATATAATGTGATTTCTTTTGCAATTTGCGCATTTATCGCATTCTTCATCTGTAAAGTCGAACGCCGGGATCAAATTGTTATCTATAAAATTCACCCTGTTTGTAAATTTTTTTATGTAGTCTAAATTTTCTCTTTCCAGGATTCTATTTATATAATAGTCGAGTCCGTCGCTTAAAATTGACATTTCAAAGTCATTATCTTTGCAATAGTCAACAAATACCTTGAAGCTTTGGTCAATGTCCATTGTATCGAGAAAGCTATCAAACGCCTTTTTATCAAAATCGACAATTGTTTTACAAAGAAGTTGCCAAGTTTCAATAGAATTTATTTCTTTGTTAATCCAACGCTGAATAATACTGTTGGCCTCTGCTTCATCACCGAACTTAATAAACATGGCTTCACCAACATCTGTCTTGGTTATCGTACCGTCGAAGTCAACAAAAATTTTGAATGTCTTTTCCTGATTCTCAAACATATTAAACGTGTACCTCTTCATTAAATTGAACTGCAGCAAGTTTGGAAATTCCTTCTTCCTGCATAGTAACACCGTATAAATTTTGTCCTGATTCCATTGTTCTTTTGTTGTGAGTAACAATTATAAATTGAGTACCGTCGCTAAATTCTTTTAGAAGTTTTGTAAACCTGTCAATATTCGCATCGTCCAATGGCGCGTCAACTTCATCAAGAATACAAAACGGGCTTGGTTTAACAAGGTAAATAGCAAACAGTAATGCCGTAGCAGTTAAAGTTTTTTCCCCTCCGGATAGAAGTTCAATTGATGTCGGGCGTTTACCTTTTGGTTTAGCCATTATTTCGATTTTTGCTTCAAGCGGATCTTTATCTTCTTCAAGACTTAAATCAGCCTCGTCGCCAGGATTAAATAACGTTTGAAATATCTTTATGAAGTTCTGTCTGATTTCTTCAAAAGTAGTAGTAAATAATTCTTGTGCAGTCTCGTTAATTTCATTAATCGTTTTCACCAGGTCTTTTTCAGATTCAATTAAATCGTTTCTCTGTTTTTGAAGAAATTCCATCCTTTCTTTTTCTTCTTCGAATTCGCTGTATGCAAGTGAATTTATAGGACCAAGATTTTTAATTCTTTCTTTTAATTGGTGTACTTCTGATTTTCTTTCATCGAAATTAAATGTTTCCAGGTCTTGGTATTCTTTGTAATTAATATCAACCGCATAATTTTCTTTGATGTGTTCCTGGATATTCGCAAGCTTAAAATTCGCTTCACTTATTTTTATATCAATATTATGAATCTGATCCGAAATTTCTTCTCTCTGTTTGCGGATTGACTTTAAGTCGTTTTCAAAATTTGAAGCTTCTGCTTTGTAACTTCTTAATTCGTTTTCAATATCAGTAGCTTCAGCTACTAAATCATCTTTCCCTTTTATATTTTCTTCTAGTTTTTCAGTAATTAAATCAAGTTCTTCAGTAATCTTTTCAATTTCTTTTTCTGAGTTTTCAATGTCGTTATTTCTTTTTTGAATATTGTTTTTGATACCGTCAATATTTTGATTTGCACTGCTGATTGAGTTGTGAGCATTTTCCAGTGAGCCTTTAAGTCTTTCCAGTTCTACCTTGGCAGAGTTCTGATCTTCAACCAACTTGTTATATTGATTTTCAAACTCTTTTAGATCATTTTCTGCTATGCTTAATTTTTCATATATATATTTCTTGTTTTTTTGCTCGAATTTAATTTAGTAGTGAATCACTTCAACATCTTTATAAATAGAATTTTCTTCTTCAATAAATTCTTTTATTTGGGTTTGCGCTTTTTCTATCTCTTCATTGTATTTGCTCTTTTCAAATTCAAACTGAGAGATTTGTTTTTCTATGTTGTTTAAATCTGTTTGGATTATCCTGCTCTGCTCAGAGATTGACTTTAAATCGATTCCAGCTAATGAAGATTCAGTTTCTTCTATATTGCCACTAAGTGTGTTTACTCTTTTTTTAACCGCTGGATATTCACTTATTAATAATTCTAAATCCTTTTTACGTCCCAGCAAAGTTTGATCCTTTTGCGGAGCTGACCCGGCAACTACTTCTCCGTTACTTTTTATTAAATCGCCGTTTAAAGAAACGAAATCAAAATCGCGGTATTGCGAATGAAGTCTAAGTGCAGATTCAAAATTTTTTACAATTACTGTATTGAATAATATCTTTTTGAAATAAGGTTTCCACTTTGAATCTGACTTAATACTTTTGGATGCCCAATTAACAAAGCTTTTTTCAGCTTCTATTTTTTTGATCTTTCTTTTAATTCTGAGCTGCATCAATTTTTCAAACAGCGAAATTTTTCCGTTACTTCTTGAATCCATTAAATAGAAGGATGCTTTGCCAAGTTCATTATCATTTAAGTGTTTAATAGCCTTGTTAAGGTCTTTAATATCCTCTACGAGGATGTTGTTCAAAACATTAAACAAAGCAGCTTCAAGCGCAAACTTGAATTTGTCATCAGCTTCGCCGACATCTGCAAAAAGATTTTTATCTTTATCAGTCCATTCACTACTTTGAATTAAACTCTTAGAACCTTTTGAAACACCCTCAAGATTACCGAGCAAGGTTTGGAGAAATTCGATTTTATTCTTGAGATTAGTTAAAGCAGATTTTTCTTTTAATTCTGTTTCTTTTAATCCGGCAAGTTTTCTCTCAAGATTTTCTTTTTCTTCCTGCCTCTCGTTATAATGTTTTTCGTTCTCTTTGTATTTCTTTTCTTCTTCCTCTTTTTCAACAGAGAGTTGTTCAAGGTAGCCTACTGTTTTTGCAATGTCGTTTGTAGTCGACTGGATTTTATCATTCAGCTTTTGAACATTGCTTTTAGCTTTTTCAACAGCGGTTTGCAGGCTTTTTAATTTATTCTCTTTTTCGTTTAGTCTTTTATAAATTTCAAGTGAATTTTCTCTATGCTCGTTTAATACAGAGCGTTTGCTATTAACCTCTTCTTTAGCCGAGTCAATATTTGCAGAGTTTTCTTCAATTAACGTTTCTTTGATATCAATAGTAGTTAAAAACTCCTCAATTTTTTTCTCGTTACTTCTTATTATCTCATCGTTTTCAATAATCTGATTCTGGAAGTCGTCAATATCGTTTCTATATTTTTCTATGTTTGATGTTAGAGAGTTATTTCTTTCTTCCGATACAGAAATAGACTTCTGTATTTCATAAATTTTATCGTTCGATTGAGAAATTTCATTTCGCTTTTGGTAAAGCTTGTTTTCAATCTCAGAAACATTGTTTCTTACATCTTCAAGTCTTTCTTCGATTGTATTAGAATTGTTATCAATTTCGGTTTTTCTATTAGATAGAGAAATCTCTTGTTCTTCCATTTCTTTTTTAGAATTGGTATAAAGAGCAAACTCTCTTTCCGAAAGATCGATTTCTTTTTCTCTTAAGATTGACTGGTACTGATTGTATTTATCTGCTTTTTTTGCCTGCCTTTCAAGCGACCGTACGTTTTTTTCGACTTCAGAAACAATATCATTAACTCTCGTTAAATCCGATTTTACTTCTTCAAGCTTTTTAAGTGAAAGCCTTCTTCTGAGTTTATACTTATTTACTCCGGCTGCTTCTTCGAACATTCTGCGGCGCTCTTCAGCTTTGTTGTTAAGTATAGTTTCAATCATTTTTAATTCTATAACGGAATAAGCATTGGTACCCATCCCAGTATCCATAAAAAGATTGGTGATATCTTTAAGCCTGCATAAGTTCTTGTTTAATAAGTATTCACTTTCTCCGGAACGGAAAATTCTTCTCGTGATTGTAACTTCAGAATATTCGGTTGGCAGCTTATTGTCATCGTTTACTAATGTTAAGGAAACCTCGGACATGCCCATTGGCTTTTTGGTGCGAGTGCCGTTAAAAATTACATTCTCCATTTTATCGCTTCGCAGAGTCGAGCTTTTCTGTTCCCCAAGGCACCATCTGATAGCATCAACAATATTTGTTTTACCGCATCCGTTTGGCCCAACAATGGCGGTAATTCCTTTTGTAAAATGAATTACGGTTTTATTTGCAAAGGATTTGAATCCGAATATTTCTAGCTTAGATAAATACAAAAATTTCCTTTAGATTAAAAAAAACTGCTTGTACGAGTTAATTAGATAGTAAATTGTTGACTCTGTCATGTGATAATAAAACAGCGTTCCCCCGAAAATAAAGACAAATAAAAGAATGGAATAAAGATAAACCTTAACGGCCGGCACATCAAAAATAATATAAATGCCTTTTAGTAACCTCTGGAGCATCCAGATAAAATAAAGTGCGAGAAAACCGTATATAAAATAATTCGCTATTTCAAAAAGTAGCACTTTATAAAGAAGAAGAAGCAAAGGAAGAATTAGTGTTAAAGGTAAAAGCGCCCATATTAATGTGAAATAAATACTTGAGAGCATTACCCTAGTTTTAATAAACACGGTTGAGAATTTTGCAATCAAACTCAATAAAATTATAAGTCCGACAGAGAATATAGAGAAGTATATCAAAGCTGCTTCAGGATTCCAGGCCAATTTAGAAACAAAATTAAGCAACTGCGGACTATCGAAGGCAATTAAAAACTTTTCAACCAAAAAGTTAGATTTCAGATAATACAGGAGGTTTGTTAGCAAGAGAGCATGAGTCAACACTATAATTATCATGAGTATATTTGTGTGGATACCTGAGATGATTCTCATATCCCTTATATCCGCAAAGAAATTGTACGGTCTTATTAAAGCCCTCGAAGCATCTTCTCTGAATTTTCTCTTTGAATTTATGAGAAGACCCATAAATACAGAAAGTATCAATGCCCCAATTATAAAGAGCAAAGAACGGTCTTCCTTTTTACTCCCAATAGGAATTCTTACTTTATTCTGGTCTTTAAGGAACGAGGTTACTACCTGGAAAGAAGGATTTGTCTCATTCCTGTTTTGTCCAAGAATTCCGAGTGTGTAAATTCTTTCAGGGTTATAACTTGAAAATAAAGATGAGTTCGATCCTTTATAATCATATAAACTTTTTATGAATACACCGGATAAATTATTCTCTTGGGTAAATTCTATTACGTCTTCAATATTTTTCGCCTGTGCTTCAATAGTATTTGGGTTTATGTAACCCACGAATTCATTTTCGAAAACAGCGTAGTTAATTTCACTTATGAAGTAATTACTTGAAGCTGAATTGGATAAGTTTTTGAATGAATTAATGAACTTACTGTTATCTTTTGAATATAATTCAATGCCGTAAAAATCAATACCGGTAATTTGTTCAGTCTGCAACCCTACAAACGAAGCATACCTAATTTTCGAGGATTGGCTATTTACTTCAATAGCTAATTGTCTAATTAGCTCAGAATGATCTTTTGAATTAGCCAGATAGGAATTTCCCAATCCGAAAAATGCAACAGCATTGAATTTCTTATAATAATTATGAAATTTGCTAGCATATCTTTTTGCCCGCTCAATAAAAGTCACATCGCTTGCAATGTCTTCCGGAATTGAATTTAGGGGTAAATCAATCAAAACTAGTAAGCCAATCTCTTCGCAATACTTTAAGGAATTTGGAGAGGGAATAATATCTTTAAATCTCACTGAATTGAAACCGGTTGATTTGATCTTATCCAGCAGTCTTTTATGATCTTCAAATGAAATCAAATTCGCATAAGTTAAAGAATCATTATAATATCCGCTGCCCCTTAACTGAAAGTTATTGCCGTTAAGTTTTAATTCATCATCGTTTTTTGACAATAAGTAAAATGAAAAAGTGGATTCAATTTTATCAATCACAGAATTATTTTTTGAGAAGGACAGCTTTGCTTTATAAACATCTGGCTGCGAAGGAGACCATAACTTTGGCAAAGTAATTTCTCTCGAAATTGTTTTTTTGATCAGATCACCATTTTTAACAACGACGCTTTCGGTGTAGTTATCAACTACTTCACCGGAAGGATCAAACAAAACATAACTTAGATCAAATTGGGAATCATCAACATTAATTGTATCAGTTTGGGTATTGAAATTATGAACTTCAAAATCAAGTTTAATTTCGGCTGAACTTAATCCATCACTGAATGAGTAATTTTTATTATTTATTTTTATAAATGAAATTGGGACTAACTCCAAATAAACATCTCTGTAAATTCCACCGTGGCTTTCAGGGCATAAGAAGTTTTTATTTACAGGTATTGTATTAATATCATCAGGCTCGTGAATAACTTTTATAACTAATTTGTTTTTTTTATCGAATGTTAAAATGTGTTTAGGTATTTCAAGACGTTCGGGGATTTGTCCGAACTCTAACTTTGAAACTACCTCTTCGTTGACGAATACTTCAGCTGAATAATTGATCCCTGTGATGTTCAAGAAAACAAAATTGTTAGAGATCTTGTCGGCGCTTAAATCAAAACCGGTTTCGTAAATAAGTTCTTCAATGCCCATGAAAGTATTCGGTAAAGTAACCTGCTTTCTGCTGGTTGGAGAATCTTCAACATAAATTTCCCAATTATTTTGAAGCAAAATAATTTCCCTTGTCTCAGAAAAATTTTGATACAGCTCTGCTTCACTTGCCGGGTAATTACTTAATTCTTTGATTTTAATTTGTGAAAAAACAGAGGCGGAAAATAAAATTAGAAGAAAGAGTATGTTTTTCGGATTCTTAAATTCGATCATCAAAGTTAATAATAGTTAAAAAAATCAAGACAACAAATATACGAAGAAAACGAGGGGAAATCAATTTGAAACTGTCCCGATTTTAGACATCGGGACGCGTTTTTGGAGCAAAATCAAATTATTAAGAACATTTAACAATGTCAAGAAAAGAGTCTGCTTTAAGGCATGCACCGCCAACAAGTGCTCCGTCGATATCATTTTGAGATAATAGTTCTTTGGCGTTTGCTGGTTTCACACTTCCGCCGTATTGAATCACTAAATTCCGAGCTGCTTCTTCTGAGTACAATTCTTTAACTAAATTTCTAATAAATTCATGAACCTCTTGAGCTTGTTCCGGTGTAGCGGTTTTTCCTGTACCAATTGCCCAAACAGGTTCATACGCGATAATTATGTTCTGCAATTCGCTTATCTCTTTCAACCCTTCTTTTACTTGAGTTTCGACAACTTTATTAGTAACGCCACTTTCTCTTTGCTCTAAAGTTTCACCAATACAGAAAATTGGTTTCAGTCCACTTGCTAATGCTCTTTTAATTTTCGAATTTATTGTTTCATCGGATTCATTAAAAATTGTTCTTCTTTCTGAGTGGCCTAAGATTACAAATTCGCAGCCAACGCTTTTCAACATCTCTGCAGAAACTTCACCGGTGTAAGCGCCGCTTTCTTCAAAGTACATGTTCTGAGCACCCAATTTTATAAGGGTGTCTTCAATTAAAGCAGAAGCAGTTTCAAGTGAAATATAAGGCGGGCAGATAATCACATCTGCTTGCGGTTCAAATTCAGTCAACCCTTTTTTAATATCTGATATTAGCTCAACAGCTTCGGAAAGGTTATTATTCATTTTCCAGTTACCGGCAATAACTTTTTTGCGCATATTTATTTCCTATTTTTTCAAAAAAATCAGTTTACAGATTCAACCCTTTTAATGCCGGGCACTTCTCTCATCAAAGCTCTTTCAACCCCGGCTCTCAGAGTCATTTGCGACATGGGGCAGCCAACGCAGGCACCTGTTAATCTTACCTCAACAATACCTTCATCAGAGACCTGAACCAGCTCAACATCGCCGCCGTCTGCCTGCAGATAAGGCCTAATTGATTCCAATGCTGTTTTCACTTTTTTGTTTAATTCTTCGTTCATTTCAACTCCTATCTATTCATCGCCTAAAATTATTTCAACTTTTTGTGAAGAGGAATTAATATTTGTAATGCTAATCTGGGCTGCAAGATTCTTACTAATTTCTGAAATTACTTTTGAATTATCAGAATCCGGCAGATCAAAAACAATAGGTTTGCCTTTATCGCCACCCTCTCTAATTCTCGGGTCAATCGGAATTCCACCGAGGAAAGGTACTTGCAGTTCTTTCGCTAAATTTTCTCCGCCGCCGTATCCGAAAATATCATATCTTTTGCCGGTATCTGGAGCAATAAAGTAGCTCATATTTTCAATTATTCCAAATACCGGCACGTTAACTCTTTCAAACATTTTTAATCCCTTGCGAGCATCGATAAGCGAAACATCTTGCGGGGTGGTAACAATAACAGCCCCGGTTAAAGGGATTGTCTGCACAAGCGTTAATTGAATATCACCGGTGCCGGGAGGCATGTCGTAAATTAAATAATCAAGCTCACCCCAATTTACATCGCTCATAAACTGCTTCAACGCGCCGCTTGCCATTGGTCCGCGCCAGATTACCGGCTGGTTGTCATCAATCAAAAATCCGATAGACATTAGTTTTATCCCGAAATTCTCAAGCGGAACCATTTTCTGGGTTGCAGTATCCTGGTAAACTTTAGGTTTTTCATTTATACCGAGCATCAGCGGAATACTCGGGCCGTAAATATCTGCGTCAATTAAACCTACTTTTGCACCCAGCTTTGCAAGGGCTACTGCAAGGTTAACGGCAACTGTGCTTTTACCTACACCACCTTTGCCGCTTGCCACTGCAATTGTGTTTTTTACGCCGGGCAGTATTGCTTCTTTTTTATCATTCAAATGTCCCGGTACACTTGCGGTCATATTTATTTCAACATGGGTGACAGAAGGGATTTCATTTTTTATCGCTTCAATGCAATCTTCTTTAATTTTATCTTTTAACGGGCAGGCTGGGGTTGTTAACTCAATTGTTGCAGATACACTTTTGTTTGTTACGGCAACTTCCTTAACCATATTTAATGTAACTAAATCTTTATGTAAATCCGGGTCGTCAACTTTACTTAATGCACTTATTACTTGCTCTTTTGTAATATCAGACATATAAAATTCCTTTCTTAATCCACATTTCTCAAAATACCTTTTGCTGTCATGGACTACTCCGCGACAGCATGATCTTTATCGTCAACGAATGGTCGTTGACGGCAATATAATTTCAGTTAGCTGTCATTAACCATTTCGTGACAGCGAAAGTATTTCCGTCAATGAGTAGTCATTGACGGCTGGATTGAATCTGCAATGTTCAAAAATTTTAAGATTTCTAAAATAATAAATTCTCTATTGTATAACTAAAGAAGAAAAGAAAAAATTGCAAATTTTAGGGGTGATTGATTTCCTTTTAAGGGTAGAAATGAATTGGATTTGGAAAAAAATAAAATTAAATTGGCAAAAAAGGAAAAAGAAATGATTACTTCGTTAGATAAATTCGGCAGAGTTATAATTCCTAAAAGATTGCGTCAATATCTTGGAATAGGTGCAGGTTCAAAAATAAATATTTCGGAAGAAGGTAAACGCATAGTTATTGAGCCTTTAGAGGAAAAAGAGCCAATAATTGATAAAAACGGGATATTGGTCTTCACCGGGAAAATTGAAAGTTCGCCTGAAGATTTTATTCAAAATGATAGAAGAAAAAGGATGAATAAATTATTGAATGGAGAAGATTGAATTTGAAAGTTCTTTTTGATAGTTCAATATTTATTGCTGCTTTTGTTGAGTCTCATCCAAAACATGAAGTCGCACTTGAATATCTATTAAAGGCAAAGAACAAAGAATTTGGCTTAATTGTTTCTGCGCATACAATCTTAGAAGTTTACAGCGTGTTGACAGGGGCGCCGTTTAAGCCAAAAATAACTCCGCAAACAGCAAATAGATTGATAAAAAATAATATCAAGAAATTTTCTAAGGTTGTGCATTTATCTGGCAGAGAATATTATAATTTAGTTATAAAGATGAGTGATAATCAATTAGAAGGTGGTATTGTTTATGATGCTCTTATTGTCGAGTGTGCGATAAATTCTAAAGCTGATGAAATCGTAACAATAAACTCAAAAGATTTCTACCGTTTGACAAGAGACACTTCAATAAAGGTGATCACGATATAATTTGGATGTTGTTACGACTTGTCCCGTTCGCCATGTAGGCAGACAAGCTTACGAGGGAAATTCCTGACAGGAAATGTAATTCCGCCAACGAATGTCTGCCCGGCTTAGACTGGCCTGTTCGCTGTAGTCGGTTTTATCGACGATGGCCCGCTAAATAATCAGACACGATAACTCCTTATGAAATAAGATGTTAATTGGTTTTCTCCTTTTAATTTGTTATTACAATCAATATTTTCATTGCAGAATTTTCATGTTGATTATATTCCGTTACAGTCAAATAGAGGTTTTTATGGTTCTGAAATTTAAGACTACTTTCTGCATTTTATTTCTTTTAAGTATTACAATTTTTGGTCAGCAATATATTGGAGATAATAAACTTGTGGTAGAAGGCAACTCCAAACTAATAATTGAATCGGATAGAGCCTCATTTGAATTCTCTGTTCTAGGATTCGGTTCAACACTTCGGGAAGCTCTGGATAATGCCAGGTTAAGAATATCCAATGCAACAAAAGTACTGACTGAATACAGAATTCCTAAAGAGAACATCACAACATCTTCTTTTGAAAGCGGTGAAAATTTCGACGGCAAAGCTTTTTTATCGTCCAGCAGAGACTTTAAAACATTAATGAGAGTCTTTGTAATAGTTGACAGTTTGTCAAATCTTGAAAATATAATTGTAGATTTGAGCGAACAAGGTATTGAGAGTATTTATAATATTACATATTCATTGCACGACTTTGAAAAACATAAATCAAAAGCAAAAGAAAAAGCAATTGAAGATGCTCAATTTAATTCAAAACTCATTGCGGATAAATTTGGAGTTATTATAAAGAAGGTAATTTACATTGAAGAAACCGGATTTAATCAGACTTATCCAAATCCGTTTAATCCAACTTCCAGAATGTTAAAAGAGATGAGATCGGCAGTTAAGTCAATTTACTCAAAACCAGTAAAAATAACTCAGAGATTTAAAGTTGTTTATGAGATAGAATAGTAAAAAACTACAACTAAGATATTAATTTGATTTTGTTTTATATTGCACACTTTCTTTGACGATTGGAATAATAAGTAAGTAATTCAGATTTAGTGAGCTAGATTAATATAATTTGTTCCGGTTGCTTTTTAGAGAAGCCAAGTGAATGAATTTTATAATAAAAAAATACCTGGAGGAAATATGCCGGCTACTGGTGAACAACCCGGAAAAGGAGTTTACTATTGTAAAAAATGCGGTACAAGAGTGGTAATTGAAGAAACTACTGATACACTCCCAACCTGCTCACGTTGTAACCACACTGAATTTGAGAAAGGTTAGTTTATTTTTATCCGCTGTTAATTTTACGTTATCATTTTAGCAGCGGATTAAAATTTTAATTTTTACTGATCTCCTTAAAAAAATCGCAAAATTTAATTTGTGATTTTCAAAAATAAACGCTTAGTTTGAATCGTCATGAAATCACATTAATTACATATCGCGAAAGCTTCCTTTTCAAAATTTAATTTAGTTTAAAACAACTGAATTCATAGCTTGATCAACGGCTGAGTAATTTAAATTTATTATCTAATTATCGATTTGCAAAAAACTAGTAAGATTAACCTATTTTTAAAGAATATTGAAAACTTTGAGGAAATAAAATGAACTTAAAAGAAATATTAAAATTAGCACAAAAACCTGAATTATATGAAATCGGCAGCAAAATGATGTGGACTGACGAATATATTTCAGAACAATTATTGTCTGTACACCTTGACGAAAATGTTGACTTAGCAAGCAGGAAAAAAACAACTATAGACTCGACAGTAAATTGGATTTTGGACAAAGTAGAAGGTGAAAATTTGGAAATTCTTGACTTGGGCTGCGGCCCGGGACTATACACCGAAATGTTGGCAAGCCTTGGGCATAAAGTAACCGGAGTTGATTTTTCCAAACGTTCAATTGAGTATGCAAAAGAAGAAGCACGCAAAAAGAATCTCGAAATAGATTACATTAATCAAAATTATCTCGAATTAAACTTTGAAAAAAGATTTGATTTAGTGATTCAAATTTTTACAGACTTTGGTGTGCTATCACCTGACGACAGAAATAAGTTTTTATCCAATGTGAAAAAAGCATTGAAGCCAGGGGGTGTTTTCATTTTTGATGTTTTGAATGATAAAGATATAGACCAAAAAGTTGCTCCAAAAAATTGGGAAATAACCCCAAAAGGTTTTTGGAGAGAACAGCCTTACCTTGCTTTATCCGAATCGTTTCTTTATAAAGAAAACAAAGTGATATTGTTTCAGCACATAGTTGCTGATGAGTCCGGTAACTGCGATACTTACCGTTTCTGGACACACTTTTTATCGGATGATAATTTAACTAAAATACTAACAAAGCATGGATTTAATATCGTTTCTTTTAACAAAGATGTTTTGTATGAGAGCGATCTTTGGAATAGTGATAATGTAACTTTCTGTATCGCAAGAAGTAATTAATTAAAATAATCATATCTCATATTCGGCAATCCTTTTCAAACTTGGTAGGGTTGCCGGGTGTAAATATAGAACAGCCTATCTCTAAAAATTCAGTAAATTATCACTACCTCTCAAAAGGTAGAAAATTTAATCCAACTTCATCGTTTTTAAGGATATGATAACTTATTATGAAATAATATTTTGCGAGTTTATTGGATTTCCTATCACTAACAAATTTTGTAATTTAAGCTAATCTAAAATGGTAAAAGAACTAACATAAAGAAAATACTCCTTGGTTTAGTACTTGTCCAATATCTGATGATTCACAGTAAGGGTTTATATTGATATAAAAATGTTAATGCGGAATAGCCAAAAATAACTAAAATGAAAAATTTACAAATAATATTATTTACAATTTTTTGCGTCTATCTTTTCTCATGCAAAGAATCTAATATTGTAATTCCGGATGATGAAGATGTATCAAAGGTCATCAGCGGAAAAATCTTCGATAAATACTTTAGTCGGGCTGCGGAAAATATCAAAGTAACATTAAATCCCACCGGAAATTATGTTTATTCTGATTCGAGCGGTTTTTATGAATTCAAGAACCTTAATAGAGGAGTATACGAATTAACTACTGAAACCGAATACTTTTTCAGCGATACTGTAGTTGTTGATCTCTTTGAAAGTGATAGGATCGAAGCTAACTTTCAATTGACGAGAATAGATACGTTTTATCAAAAAATTAAAATGAGATTGTTTGAGAGCTATAGTAATTATGAGGTAATCGAAGAACCCAAAATCTATCTCTACTTAGAGACGGAAAATATATTTGGCTGTTATAATAACGAAATAAAAACAATGAACTATTTCAACGGATCAAATATCACAATAGAATATGACAGGATCACACTAATTGGCAACATATGTGAGACAGCAGAAGGTCCTGCAAAAACTAAAATGCTATTCGATGTTAATCAAGGCAATTATGTTTTACAGATAAAACAGAAAGATATTATTGATAAATACAGGATTGAAATAAACAATGAGTTAATTTCAATTGAATTATTAGACTCTAGGCTGTCGTCGTTGGCTTTAAACGAATATTGGAGATACCCTAAAAACTCTTTTGCATATCTTTGTGGAACTACCAATGAAACAAAATGGATATGCGAGGAATTTAATGATTCTTTGAAGAGTAATATTGAGCTAACTGAAATTACTTTCCCGGATGGCGGAGAAATATGTTACCCAAGAAGCAGTGAAGGTCATTTTTTTGATATGCCGGCAAAATACTATAAATACAAAAGTGAAGAGGATTTTACCAAATTGAATGAGTTGTTGAAGGAATACTCAAAAGAAGTGATAAATAATTATCAGGGCGTAAGTATATCAATTATAAATTGGAAAAACGAAAAATTTCTTTCTTGGTTTTTTTGATAAAGACTATTAAAAAAATTCTATAAAAAATAGAAAGTAAGGCCATGGAAAAAGAACCTAAAATAATTCATTCCGAAGATCTAAAAACAACAAAGCTGTTTCAAGGTGCAGAAGTAAGTTTTTTGCATTCAGAAACAATGACAATTGCCGAATGGTATTTTGAACCCAATACTCCTTTGCCGGAACATTCCCATCCTCATGAGCAAATTGTAAATGTTATTTCCGGTGAACTTGAGCTGACTATTGAAAAGAAAAAGTATAATCTAAAACCTGGAAGTAAAGTGATTATCCCTGGTGATAAAGTTCATTCTGCTAAAGCAATCACTGAGTGCCATGTTATTGATGTATTTCATCCGGTTCGTGAAGATTATAAATAAATAGAAATGCCTGAAGAAAATAAATATTTCCTCAAATCCAAAAGATTAGGTTTTAGACCATGGACAAAAAAAGATTTAAAATTGGCAGTTGAACTATGGGGGGATCCGGAAGTAACAAAAAATATTGTTAGTACCGGAACACTTTCGGAAGATGAAATTAATGAGCGCTTGAATAAAGAGATTGAAACTTTTGAGAAATATAAAATCCAATATTGGCCTATCTTTTTACTGGTAAACCACGAGTTTGTTGGATGCTGCGGACTAAGACCTTATGGTCAAAAGAGAATTCTTGAAATTGGTTTTCATATTTGCTCTAAACATTGGAGAAAAGGCTTTGCCTCTGAAGCAGACAAGGCTGCTATTCAATATGCTTTTGATGAGCTTGATGTAACAACTCTATTTGCCGGACATAATTCTAAGAATGAAGCTTCGCGCTACCTTCTTTTAAAACTTGGTTTTAATTATACTCATGATGAATTTTATGAACCAACAGGGTTAATGCATCCTTCTTATGTGCTTTCATCTGAAGAATACAGCAAAATAGTT
>CAJHYN010000439.1_pt1 | contig 19251 bp, 13 predicted proteins | sample 9198641 | NCBI WGS metagenome assembly CAJHYN01 (sample SAMEA7708370, study PRJEB35096) | sediment metagenome | biome: marine neritic benthic zone biome [ENVO:01000025]; feature: sediment [ENVO:00002007]; material: shallow marine sediment [ENVO:03000034] sea grass bed [ENVO_01000059] ... | reverse complement strand
TGCAATGTTTATTGACTCGGCTATTAACTTAATTCCTTCATCATCTCCCACACCACCGTGAGCCCCAGGATGAAAATTCAAAAAGGGAATTCCAAGCAACTCACACCTGTTTAACTCATCAATAAAGGCTTCCCGAGATTTTTGTAAATTCTCGTTATCTTTAGCACAAAGATTTATCAAATAAGAGTCGTGTGAAACAACAAATTCAATTTTTGATTTTCTAATTTTGTTCTGAATAAATTAATTTCTTTATCATCAAGTGGTTTTGCAGACCAACGGTTATTGTTCTTTGTAAAAATCTGCATTGCGGTGAACCCGAGTTTTTTAGCAAGGTCAACTGATTTAGAAACACCGCCTGCAATGGAAGTATGAGCTCCTAATAACATTTTCTTAATCTTACTTATAATCTTATTCGTAATCTAAAAGAAAGATTAAGATTAGGAGCAAGAGTAAGATTAAGAATTATTAACTAAATTATGCATCATGAAAATATTGATTACCGGCGGAAGCGGAATGCTCGGTCATTATTTGAATAAAGAGTTTTCCACTAAGCATGAAATATTAACTTTATATAATAATAACATTGGCAACAGTAATGAATTCAATAATGCAAAGGTTGATTTGACAAATGCGGCCGAAATTAAAAGTGTTGTCGAAGGCTTTGAGCCGGAGGTAATTATTCACTCCGCTGCGCTATCAAATCCCTCTGTTGCAGATAGCTTTTCTGAATTCATGGTTTTTGATATAAATGTTAATACAACAGAAAACATCGCAAAGCTCTCAAATAAAGTTGGTGCTAAAATGATTTATTTATCTACCGACTTGGTTTACGACGGCAACAAAGGCGGCATGTTAAAAGAGGACGCTGAATTAAATCCGTTATCGCTTTATGCTGAAACAAAATTATTGGGTGAAGAAAAAATCAAAAGCTACTCAAATTCATTTTTGATACTTAGGATAAGTTTGCAATGCGAAATCAAAAAGAACAGCCATATTCACTTTAGCAAAATTTATCATAGTTTAAAAAAGAAAGACAAAGTAAAATTATTTGGTGATCAATACAGAACTCCGTTGGCTGCTTTCGACTCGGCACGAATGATAAGAGAGTTAACAGAATTAGGGTTAGAAAATGAAATAATGAACTTAGGCGGGAAAGAAAGATTATCCAGATATGTAATAGCTGAAATTTTGTGTATGGAAGCAGGTTTCGATAAAAAATATTTAACCAAAACCAGCTTAGAAGATTTTGAAGCATCTCCGCAGGTAGCCGATGTTTCTATGAATACTGAAAAGTTAAATTCGTTTGGAGTAAGCCAAAACAGTTTTAGTGATTCAGTTAAAAGAATGATAAAAGATTACGAGTAAAAAAGAAACTATATTTCATCAAAAATTTCTTGATAGACTGTTTTTTAACTTAATAACCATTTTGAATCAGTTTGATGAAACAATATGTTTCATAAGATTTTGTTTGTACGCTTTAGTAGATCTTAGTCTAATTCCTTAGAATAGTTTATAAGGATCGAATTACCTCTTTTTTAGCAAGCTAACTTAATCAAAGCTCTTAAGAAAATATACTTTCTGTTAGTTCAGTTTCATAATATCCTTATCAATGAGGCAAATTTTATTTGAAACATATTGTTTCGCATGAAACGATGTGTTTTCCTCATGATACAATTTTAAATGGCGCAAAATTAAAAAAGCCTTTTTTCGTGCCAATTTGCAAAATATTTTTGTTAGAACTTTAAATGTGATAAGAATTTATGGCATGTCTTTTGCCTAAGTATCATAAATTTAGTAAATATTTTGATATCAAATGTACGGTCAATTTATAGTTCAGAAAATCACACCAACAAACCATTCAGAAAATTTAAAGTGAGGATTATTTATGGAAAACAAAAAATTTACAAGAAAAGATTTTTTAACTAATACTTCAAAATTTGCAGTAGGAGCAGTAGCAGGTGTTGCTGGATTGAATATGTTAACCAGCAGTAAAGCCTTTGCCAAAGGCAATAACGCAGTATGGCCGATGCCTTATTCTACTATTGATCCGGAGGTTGCCAGAATAAAAGCACATACTTTATTTCATGGTGGTAAGGATTGTTGTGCCGGAACATTCGGTGCCTTTACTGATTTATTATCCGAGGCGGGATTGGAAGAATGGCAAAATATTCCCAAAGAAATTATGCTTTTCGGCCGCGGCGGCGGTGTTGGCTGGGGTACAATTTGCGGTACTATTAATGGAGGCGCTGCCGTAATTAGTGCAGTAGTACCAAAAGCTGATTCCGGGAAATTAATAAATGAATTATGGGGCTGGTACACAACTGCATCATTGCCATCAGATCAAGCAAATTCTGTTGTATATGAAGACAAAACGTATAGCGATTCTCTTCCTCAAAATGTGAGCGGATCCCCATTGTGTCACTCATCCGTAAGTCAATGGTGCAATGTAGCTAACAAACCTGCGGCAAGCGTAGAAAGAAAAGAAAGATGCGCAAGAATAGCTGGTGATACCGCAGCAAAAGTCGCTGAAATTTTAAATGATCATTTTGCAAGTTCATTTGTTTATACTTTTACACCGCCTGAAAACAATGACGTATGTTTGCCATGCCACAGTTCGGGACAACAATATACAGAAGGTGCTACACCGGCAAACGCATTTACTCACATGGAATGCGTATCATGTCACCCTGACGCTCATTATGCCGATCAAGTGTTAGCTGTTGAGCAAGTTGATGAAACTCCTGCAAATTTCAAATTAAACAATAATTATCCTAATCCTTTTAATCCATCTACTACTATTCAATTTGCTCTTCCTGAATCAGGTAAAGTTAGATTAGAAGTTTATAATATTCAAGGCAGATTGGTTAATTCAATAATTGATTCGGAATTCAAAAATGCCGGAAGCTATAAAGCAACTTGGGACGGAACAGATAATCTCGGTTCAAAAGTATCAAGCGGTATTTATTTTGCCAGATTAACTTCTGCTAAGTTTATGAAAACCATTAAGATGAATTTGGTTAAATGATCTTCTTCAAATAAAACTATTTTCAAGAAGGCCGCCTTATGGTGGTCTTTTTTTATTCACTCACTTATCACTACAAACTTCTTTTCAATATTTTATTTATTATTAGTTATTGAATTTATGTTACAATATAATAATAGGTAAATTGCTAATTCATTCATGTCAACTAGCGAAGAAAAATATATTATCCGATGTTTTGAGCTTGCGCAAAAAGGGAAAGGCTATGTTAGCCCAAATCCGCTTGTTGGCTCAGTCATTGTAAAAGACGGAAAGATAATTTCCGAAGGATGGCATGAGGAATTCGGTGAACCTCATGCGGAAGCCAATGCTATTAACAGTGCAAAAGAGGACTTAACAGGGGCAACACTCTATTGTAATCTAGAACCTTGCTGCCATAAAAAAAAGAAAACTCCGCCTTGCGTTCCCAAAATAATCAAAGCTGGTATAAAAAAAGTCGTTATCTCAAACTACGATCCTAATAAGGAAGTTGCTGGAAAAGGTATGCAGCAATTGAAAGAAGCTGGAATTGAAGTCGAAGCAGGAATCTTGGAAAATGAAGGAAAAGAAAGAAATAAATTCTTCTTTAAACATATTACTACCGGGCTACCGTTTGTAACATTAAAAATTGCGCAGTCGATTGACGGAAAAATTTCTGAGAGAAAAGGAAAGCAAACCTGGCTTACAGGAGCTGAAAGTGCAAAATATGTACATTCTTTGAGGTCAGAATACGATTCTGTGCTTGTAGGTGCAGGAACAGTAAAAGTTGATAACCCGCTCTTAAACGTAAGGCATGTAAAAGGAAGGAATCCTAAAAAGATAATAATTGACGGAAACTTGAACACTTCAGCAGATTCAAATGTTTATAGTTCTGATACTGACACCTATTTGTTTACAGCAAAAAAAGCAAATATCAAGAAAAAAGAGATATTTGGTACAAAAAAAATAAAAATGATTGAATTTGAGAGTGATAACAATGGTTATATAAATGTTGAAAAAATGTTGATAAGTTTGGGTGAAGAGAAAATTAATTCTGTTTTAGTTGAAGGAGGAGCGCAAATATTTAGTTCCTTTTTTAATCATAATTTGTGGGATGAGATGGTAATTTTACAGGCACCAATTTTGCTTGGTAGTGGTATATGTTCTATTGAAAATTTGAGAAAAAGAGAATTAAAACTCTTTTCTGTTGAAAAGTTAGGAAATGACGTAAAATTTATTTTCAAAAATGATAATGAGTTCAAAATTTGAGATTATCAATTGAGGTAACATTTTCTTAACTTTAAAACTTATGTTTACAGGATTAATTGAAGAAATAGGGAAAATTCAAAAAGTTGAGCCGATAAGCGGTGGCAAAAGAATTAAAATAAATGCCTCTGCAATTTTAGATGACTTAAAAGTCGATGATTCAATTTCGATTAACGGCATTTGTTTAACTGCCACCAAAGTTGAAAACGACGGCTTCTGGGCTGATGCTGTTGGCACTACTTTGGAAAAAACTTCACTATCTAATGTAAAGGATAGTATTGAAGTGAATCTTGAAAGAGCACTTAGGTTTAATGACAGGCTTGGTGGACATTTAGTGCAAGGACATGTGAACGGACTCGGAGAAATCACACAGATTAATAAACTTGGTGAGAATTATTATCTTGAAGTTTCTGTTCCGGAAGAACTTGAAAAGTATTTGATTGATGAAGGCTCAATTGCGATTGACGGAATAAGTTTAACAATAGCTTCGTTAAAGAATAACTTGGTTGGTGTGTCTGTAATTCCGCATACATGGAAAAACACGAATTTAATAAATAGAAAGATCGGTGATAAAGTAAATATTGAAACCGATATGATTGCAAAATACATTGAAAAACTTCTAAGTAAAAAGGAAGAAAAGGGATCTGCGAAAATCTCTGAATCTTGGCTTAAAGAAATGGGGTATTAGAAATGGATGAATTTAAAATAAACAAAAACGGTACAGAATTCGATTCGATAGAAGAAGCAATTGAAGATATAAGGAACGGAAGAATGGTTGTTGTGGTTGATGATGAAGATCGTGAGAACGAAGGTGATTTGATTATGGCTGCTGAGCTTGTGCGTCCTGAAGACGTAAATTTTATTGTTAAGTACGGCAGAGGAATGCTTTGCGCGCCAATCACAGTTGACCGCGCTCGTGAATTAAATTTGGAATTTATGGTAGATATAAACACTTCACTACATCAAACTCCTTTTACAGTAAGTATTGATTACATCCACGGTACAACTACCGGGATATCTGCCTTCGACAGGGCAGCAACAATAAGAGCACTTGCCGATCATTCCGCCGCTGCAGTCGATTTTGCAAGACCGGGACATATATTCCCGCTTGTTGCAAGAAACGAAGGAGTATTAAAAAGAGCAGGCCATACTGAAGCTGCTGTTGACCTTGCGAAATTAGCCGGGTTAAAGCCGGCTGCAATCCTTTGTGAAATTATGGATGAAGACGGCACAATGAAACGTGTTCCGCAATTGAGAAAATATGCAAACGAACATAATCTCAAATTCATTACAATTGCTGATTTAATTGAGTACCGCAAGAAAAACGAAAAATTAGTAAGAGCAAGAGTCAATGTAAAATTGCCTTCCAAATACGGCGATTTTAAATTAAAATTATATGAAAACACGTTGGACGCAAATGATAATCCAATTGCTTTGATAAAAGGAGAAATTTCTGAAGACGATCCGGTTTTAGTTAGAGTACACTCAGAATGTTTTACAGGTGATGTTCTGGGTTCAAGAAGATGTGACTGCGGCGACCAGCTTGCTACAGCTATGAAAATGATCGAAGACGAAGGAAAAGGTATAATTTTATATATGCGTCAGGAAGGAAGAGGGATAGGTTTGATTAACAAGCTGATGGCCTATGAGCTCCAGGAATCTGGCAAAGATACTGTAGAAGCAAATGAAGAATTAGGCTTTAAAGCTGATTTAAGAGATTACGGAATTGGTGCTCAAATACTCCAGGAATTAGGAGTCAAAAAAATAAGGCTAATCACAAACAATCCTAAGAAGATTATTGGTTTGAAAGGTCATGGACTTGAAATAGTTGAAAGAGTCCCGCTTGAAATTGAACCTAATGAAGACAACAAAGATTACTTAAAAACCAAGAAAGATAAATTAGGACACATGTTACATAACAACATTAATTAATTTGAAGGTGAGATAATGGCAGTAACAATCCAGGGTCATTTATCGGCTGAAGGAAAAAAGTTTGGAATAGTTGTAAGTAGATTTAATGAGTTGATATCTAATAAACTTTTATCCGGTGCAATTGATTGTATTGTTAGGCACAAAGGAAATGAAGACGATATTACAGTTGTGTGGGTGCCAGGCTCATTTGAAATACCATTAGTTGCGAAGAAAATGGTTGCGTCAAAGAAATTTGATGCGGTAATATGCCTTGGTGCTGTAATCCGCGGTGGAACTCCTCACTTTGATTACATTGCTGCTGAAGTTTCAAAAGGAGTAGCACATGTCGGATTGGAGTCCGGAGTCCCGACCATTTTTGGTGTGATAACAACAGATACTATTGAACAGGCTATTGAAAGAGCCGGAACTAAAGCAGGGAACAAAGGCTGGGATGCGGCTTTGACCGCAATTGAAACAACAGACTTATTCACAAAACTTTAATTTTATTTAAGTGCAATTCTTTGAATTGCACCCTTTTAATTTCTTCTTATCTTTATAATCCTTTCATCGTGATAAATGCTTCATTCGTTTCATTTCATTAGCCCTTTTTCAGATTAACTAATATCTTTATCCTAAAGTTGAAAAATTTTTTCGTAAATTTATAACACTGTTTCTTCAAGTTTTACCCCATAGTTCTAAAGGTTTATTAAATGAGAAAGAATAATGATGGCGACAAATTCTACTTAGTTGGAATTGGCGCTTCAGCAGGCGGACTTCAGTCGATTCAAGAATTATTCGATAATATCCCTTCCGATACCGGATTGTGTTTTGTTATTGTTCAACATCTATCTCCAAACTTCAAAAGCATGATGGATGAGTTACTAAGCAAGCATACGGAAATGAAAATTAAGCTTGCTGAAAATAACCTTCGTCTTGAACCGAATCACATCTATTTAAATACCAGGGACAAAAATTTAATAATAAAGGACAATAAAATTGTTCTTATAGAAAAAGAAACTAAACATGGATTGAATTTACCGATAGATACTTTTTTTCACTCACTTGGTGAACAGTTCAAAGAATATTCAATCGGTGTTGTTCTCTCCGGTACGGGCACGGACGGATCAAGAGGAATTAAGACAATCAAAAACAGTAACGGCCTCGTTATTGTTCAAAGTCCTGAATCAGCTCAATTCGACGGAATGCCTAATGCCTCTATTAATTCCGAAACAGCGGATTATATTTTGAATCCCACTGATATCGCCAAAGAACTTGTAAGAATTCCACAAAGATCAATTACGTATTTAGAACAAGACGGCACAATAGATCATAATTACGAAGGAATTTACAATAAAATTATAAAGCTGATTTTTGAAAGAAATGGTGTTAATCTTGATTTGTATAAACCGAATACTATAGTAAGAAGATTAGAAAAAAGAATAGGTATTACTTACACGGAAAATCTTGAAGAATATTATAAGCTTTTGTCAGGATCAGAAAAAGAGAGAGAGATTTTCATAAAAGATAGCTTAATTGGTGTTACAAATTTCTTTAGAGATGAAGAAGCTTTTTTTATTATAAAACACGAAGTAATACCTGACTTATTTAATAATAAGGATGAGAACGAATTATGCAGAATATGGATCCCTGGGTGTTCTACTGGAGAAGAAGCCTACAGTATGGCTATCTTGATTGAAGAGTATCTTGAGAGGCGTAAGCTAAAAAGAAAATATAAAATTTTCGCAACCGACATTAACCGGGATTCGGTTGATTTTGCTGCCTTAGGTGAATATAGTATTAACTTAACTTCCGAAATTTCAGATGAAAGATTAAAGAAATACTTTATTAAATCGGGTGATTCATTTAAAGTAGTTAAAGGTCTGAGAGAGAATATAGTTTTTTCTAAACACGATTTACTTTTTGATCCTCCATTTGTTAAAATAGATTTGATCAGCTGTAGAAATTTATTGATTTACATCAAACAGGAATCGCAAACAAAAATCTTAAGAAACTTCTTGTATTCTTTGAACAACAATGGTCATTTGATTTTAGGAAATAGCGAGCATCTTGGTGATCTTAAAAAACATTTCAGGATTATAGATTCAAAATGGAGGATCTTTAAAAAGTCAACGAACGAAAACTTATTGCCTTCAGAGCTTCATGATGCAAATAAGCTGAAAATGTTTAGGATGACGGAACAAACTCATAATAAAGCGAAAATTGAATCTTACGGCAAGGTTGATTTTGAAATCAAGTTCTTAAAGCACCTTGCAGAAAATCATCTACCGCCGGCAATTTATTTAAATAAAGATTATCAAGTTTTATATCTAAATGGAGATTTAAACGATTATATTCAATTTACTTCCGGCTCTATTCAACAAGATTTATTCAAACTACTTATCGATAAAGATATTGTTCATGTCATTAGAAACGGGATCAGGAAACTTTTGGATAATAAAAATCCCGTATCCATTAATAATGTCGAATTTAAATCAACTAACAATATTCTATTAATTGATTTACAAATTGATTTATCAAGAATAGAAGATTATAACCAGGATGTTTACCTAATAAAGTTCGTTAATAAGGAAAGAATCGAATTTAAGGACAGAACAAGAAAGGTTGTTGAAATTGATGAATTATCCGAACAAATATTAGAAGATTTTGAAGCAGAACTCAACAGAACAAAGTTTGAATTACAGCAGGTAATTGAAGAACATGAAACAAGTAATGAAGAGCTTCAGACTTCAAACGAAGAACTTCTTGCTTCAAATGAAGAATTGCAAAGCACCAATGAAGAACTTTATACTGCTAACACTGAACTTCAAGAAAAAAACAAAGAGCTTTATGATCTCAATAACGATATTTCTAATCTGCTCGACAGTACAGATATTGGAACGTTATTTCTCGATAAAGAATTAAGAATAAGGAAATTTACGCCGGAGCTTCAAAAACATTTTCAACTTAAGGAAGATGATATAGGCAGGCCCATTAATTCATTTGCAGCGAATTTTTCTGAAAAAGTAAGAACCGAAATTATCAAAGAATGCCGAAAAGTACTTAGTGAAAATGAAATCGTGGAAAATGAATTTGAGGATGACGACGGAAGTAATTATTTAAGAAAGATAACGCCTTTTATTACTCCTAACAATGAAATCGAGGGAGTTGTAATATCATTTGTTAATATTACAAGAGTTATTGAAACTGAAAAAGCATTAAAAGAAAATGAAGAGTTCTTAAGAAGTATTTTTGAAAATGTTGATCTGGCAATTCAAGTGATTGATGTTGAAGAGAATAATACTTTTAAAATAGCCAAAATTAATCCTACTTACGAAAAGCTTGCCGGAATTACAAACGAACAAATTCAAGGCAAAGAAACAAAAGATATAATAAATATTTCGAAAGAAGATATTCATACTTTGGTAAGTAAGTACGAAGAATGTGTTAAAACCCGGAAGGTAATTTTGAGTGAAGAAAACTATCACTACAAAAATGAGTCTACATGGTGGCTTAGAAAATTAACACCTCTGTTTGATAACAACGATAACATATACAGAATAATAAGTGCTTCAATAGATATAACTGTAAGAAAGTTATCCGAGTTTAAAATGCAGAAGTTCATTGATGCAGTTCAGCAAAGCCCTTTACTTGTTATTATTACTAACCTCAAAGGAGAAATAGAATACCTTAATCCTAAGGTTTGTGAGGTAACAGGCTATAAGGAAGAGCAGCTATTAGGCAAGAAGGTAAGCTTGCTTAAATCAGGTTTGCATGATAAATACTTCTATAAGAAATTATGGCACACAGTATTGTCCGGTAGCATTTGGAGAGGAGAAATAATAAATAAAAACAAACATGGTAAACTTTATCACGTTGAATCTATTATTAAGCCAGTTATAAGTAACGATGAAATAATAAGTTTTATTCAGATTGGCCAAGATATAACTTCAATAATCAAGACTAATAGAGAATTAGAAAGAGCAAAGAACAAAGCAGAAGAATCGGACAGATTAAAATCTGCTTTTCTTGCTAATATGAGTCATGAGATTAGAACACCCATTAACTCTATTTTAGGCTTTATTTATTTACTAAAGGACGAAGAAACTACTGCAGATGAAAGGATTGAATTTATTGACAGAATATCAAAACAAGTAATTTATTTATTAAACCTGATTAATGATGTAATAGATATTTCCAAGATTGAAGCGGGAATTATTGATATCAATTATGAAGATGTGGATATGAATGAATTAATGGAAGATGTTTATTTTTCAATCCCGGAAAACTTGAAAAAGGATGAAGTAAAATTAATTCTAAACACCAATAGCGAAAACAGTAAACTAATTTCAAGAGCTGATCCAACAAGAATAAAACAAGTGCTGACAAACTTGATTAATAACTCAATAAAATTTACAGAGAAAGGCGAAATCGAATTTGGGTACCATCTTGAGGGTTCGGACTCAATAAGATTTTACGTCAAAGATACAGGTATTGGCATTCCGTCTGATAAAATTGAAAACGTGTTCGATAGATTCAGCAAAATTGAACACAAGGGACTTAAAGAAAAACCGGGTGGAACCGGCCTGGGTTTGGCTATCTCTAAAGCCCTTGTTAAATTAATGGGCGGTAGAATATACGTTGATTCCGAAGTTAATGTTGGGACAGAGATTTCTTTTGTACTGCCTTTCTTAAATAATGAAAATCAAAAGGTTTCAAAGAAACAAAAAAGAATAGAAAACGAATTTTCATTAAAAGATAAGAGAGTACTGATTGCAGAAGATTTGGAAGATAATTTTTTCACATTAAAGCTGCTATTGGAAAAAAAAGGTGCAATAATTGACAGAGCTTATAACGGTAGCGAGGCAGTAGAAAAAGCAGGAAAGAATGAGTATGACTTTATCTTGATGGATACAAATATGCCAATAATGAATGGATTGGCAGCAACCCGGAAAATCAGGCAATTTGATGAGCAAATTCCTATTATTGCTGTTACTGCATATGCTATGAAAAAAGATAGAACCATGGCTTTAGAAGCAGGCTGTAACGAATATATCACAAAACCTGTTGATCTTGAAGTTTTGTTTAGCGTTTTATCAAATTCAACGAACAAATGAATCCCATACAAATTTATTTCAATCAATAGTTCTTTGAATTGCCAAAAGAAGAAAAAAATTGTCGGGAAATTAAGTGAATAACCGAATTTTCTTGCCCGATATTTTTTTAAGATGTAAGTTTAGTAATGCCATAATTTTTATTATGACAGCATAGTATTATAAAGAAATTTTAAAACAATTTAAGATTAGGAGCAATGTTATGGCAAATGCAAAATTTGAAGTTCCATTTCCGCCAAATGATCCGATAGGAGAATATTTACCGGGTTCTCCAGAAAGAGAATCACTAAAGAAAAGATTAGCAGAATTAAGAACAAACCCTATAGAAATACCTATAATTATTGGCGGCGAAGAAATAAAGACCGGTGATACCGGCGATTGCGTTTTACCGCACGACCACCAAACAAAAATTGCAACTTATCATAAAGTAAGTGAGAATGAAGTTAACAAAGCAATTGAAGCTGCTCTTGAAGCAAGAGAACAATGGGCAGAAACTCCATGGGAAAGCAGAGTCGCAGTTTTCCTAAAAGCTGCTGATTTATTGACTACTCCTTTCTGGAGAGATACAATCAATGCTGCAACAATGCTTAACCAAAGTAAAACTGTTTATCAGGCTGAAATTGACTCAGCTTGTGAATTAGTTGATTTCTGGAGATTTAACTGCTATTATGCTCAGCAAATTTTAGAAGAACAACCGTTACATTCACCAAACGGAATGTGGAACAGATTAGAATACAGACCTTTGGAAGGTTTTGTTTTTGCTGTTGCTCCGTTTAACTTTACATCGATCGGTGGTAACCTTTGTACTGCTCCGGTATTGATGGGTAACGTAGCGTTATTAAAACCTGCATCAAGTGCAGTTTATGCTCAATACTGGTTAATGAAATTATACGAAGAAGCCGGATTACCAAAAGGTGTGATCAACTTTATTCCTGGTTCGGGAAGCAAGGTTGGAAATCCTGTAATGAACTCCCCTTACTTAGCTGGTATTCACTTCACCGGTTCAACTCCAACTTTCCAAAAAATGTGGAAAACAGTTGGCGATAATATTGCAAACTATAAATCATACCCAAGAATAGTTGGTGAAACAGGCGGTAAAGACTTTCTGATGGTTCACAATTCATCAAATGTTGATGAAGTTGTTGCTGCAACTATCCGCGGTGCTTTCGAATATCAAGGTCAAAAATGTTCAGCACTTTCAAGACAATATGTTCCAAAATCCATGTGGAATGAATTCAAAACAGAATTATTAAAAGAAGTAGAAACAATCAAAGTAGGCGATCCTGAAGATTTCACGAACTTCTTCAACGCTGTAATTTACAAAGCTGCTTTTGATAGTATTGTTGAATATATTGAATATGCTAAAAAAGCAACCGACGCTGAAATCATTTGCGGCGGCACTTATGATGATTCAAAAGGATATTTTATTCAGCCTACAGTTATAGTTACTACAGATCCTCATTTCAAAACAATGGAAGAAGAAATCTTCGGGCCTGTGTTAACAATTTATGTTTATGAAGACGACAAGTACGAAGAAACATTAGACATACTTGATAAAACATCTGAATACGCATTAACAGGCGGAGTATTTGCAAAAGATAGATATGCAATTGAAACAGCAAACAGAAAATTAGTCAACGCTGCCGGTAACTTCTACATCAATGATAAACCAACCGGTGCTGTTGTTGGCCAACAGCCTTTCGGTGGCGCAAGAGCTTCAGGCACAAACGATAAAGCCGGCAGTTACTTAAACCTTATCAGATGGGCTTCACCAAGAACAATAAAAGAAAACTTCATTCCCCCGAAAGATTACAGATATCCTTTCCTGGAAGCTGAATAAAAATTAAAGGCTGCTCAAAAGGGCAGCCTTTTTTATTTCTCTGAATCTCGGGTCAGTTCAAAAGCTTCAGCATCTTTTGCTTGTTGAATTTCCACAATACAACGTCCGAATAAAGATTATCCGTGTGAATTAGCTATTAACTATTAGATGAAATGTTGCCGTCAAAATTCTTTAATTCGCTTATAGCTTTTGAATTTATTGCTTCAAACCTATCAACATACATCTTCTTTACTTTGTAAAGTGCTGCTTCGTAAGCATAGTTTTTTTGTGTACTTATTATGATGTTCCATATCGTTGATGATAGAATGATTATTGATATTAATTGTCTCATTATTTCCTCTTTTTTTGAATTTACTAATAACACAGGCGGGAAAAGAGGGAGTTACAGTAAAGCGAAAGACTTTTTTGTCGATAAACTCAAACATAAGAATTTCTCCAAAGGCGAAATTAGGGGAATATTTCTACCTGGAAATTGTACTTAGAAGTTTAATAATTTTAGCTACTCCTTCAAGAAAAAGTCGTTTGAATTTAATAATTACAGCTCTTTAAAAGATAAAAAAATCCAAAAATCATTAGGGGTTAATTATGAGGAAAACAATAATTGCAATTATTATTTCAATAATACTTTTTAATTGTAGTGACAAAAACAATCCGGTAGAAACAAATCAAAATAGCGAACCGCAAATTATTACAATTTCTGGAGTTGTTAATTACGAAGGATCGAATGTTTTTGTAAACGGTGCTGAGGTATTTACGATTCCAGCATCTAAAACTACAAGAACAGATGAGAATGGTTCTTTTATTCTTGAAGATATTGAGAGCGGTAATTACAGAATTGCTTTTGTAAAAGAAGGCTGGGATTCAACATTTTTTATTCTTTCTTCGTCTGTCATTACTTCGCAAGAAATTGACATAAGCTTAAAAAACAATTTGGAATACCATCAGCCGGAAGGAAAATTACCATGGCCGCATCAGAGATCAGGCTTATCGCAAATAGAAACAGATGAACTTATTGATAATGTTTGGGTAATAAATAACTTTGGGCAATACCAAGGTGGTGACGATTATAACAGTTTATATTATCATGACGCGTTTGATCTTGTTGAAGATAACGGAACAAAAATTTACTCAGTAGAAAGTGGTATAGTGAGAGCTATAATGGAATTTAATGAATATTATAGCATGGTAATAGTTGAAGATTTACATAATCCCGGTTCTTGCTGGGGTTATAGTCATATCTACTACTTCAAAGTAAATGAAGGTGATGTAATAAGCAAAGGCACATATCTTGGAGATATTAATTTTCAGGGACTTCCTCACGTGCATTTAACAAGATACATAAAAAAAGAAGGTGGTCAATGGAATGATTATATGAATTATTATTCTGTCGCCCCAGATGATTACTTTTTGTACAATGATGATACTCCTCCGGTTATAGATACTCCTTTTTATTACTTTAAAAATAACTCCAGTGAAATGTTCGTAAGAAACGGTACTGCCACTCTTTCGGGAAAAGTTGATATTGTTGCAGCTATGAGAGATGCAGGAGAATTTGCTCACTCAAAAGATACTAACTTTGGAGACAGAATAAGTGTAGCTAAAATTGAATATAGTATATCGGGTAACGGGATAAATGATATAAACAAAAAATCTTTCGATTTTACAAAGATTAAGATTGACCAAGGTATTTTTACAGGAGATTATGTTACAAACGTCTATAAATTCTATTATGATATACATTCGGAAGACCCGACTAGCTGGGATAAGATTTTTTCTTACTATACAATAACTAACACTGATGAATCTGGAGAGCTAATTTTAGGCGCGGGTCAGTCGGAAACTCTCTGTTGGAATACTGCTGATGTGCCGGATGGACAATACACTATTACTGTTACTGCTTATGATTTTAAAGGAAATTCATCAAGCGTAAGTGAAGATGTTATAGTGCAGAATTAATTATTAATAAAACTTTTATTTATAATAAGATCGATTTTTCTTAGTTTTCTTGTTAATAGCAGTCCATTTTCCACAAACTAATATTGCAAATGAAAAATCGATCTTTACTTATCCTATTATTATTGCTAATTACAACTCTTTATTCCCAAGTAGAAAATGTCCGTCTCTCACACCCGGTTTATAGTTTCATAAAAGAAATGAAAGTAAAAGGAATTATTAACAATATTCACGATGATAATCCGAATCTGTCGCGATTTGAGGTTCAAAAATATTTGAATGAGATTGAAGAAAATAAAAACCAATTAAGTTCAACAGAAACTGATCTTCTGCAAAAATATAAAGATGAATTTTTTGAAGAAAGGTTTGACTCCGATAAACACTGGCAGTTATTTCACGACGGACTTGGTAGTCTCTCACAAGATAAAGTAAAATATGTTTATACTTACCGCGATGAAAGTGTGAATTTATTTGTTGAAGCTTCGGGACATTTTCAATATGGCAAACAGTTAGAAGAGGTTTCTGCAAAGGCATTTTTGTTTGACGGCGGCTTACGTTTGAGAGGTACTCTGCTTGATGATCTTGGTTATTATTTTACATTTATTAAAGGAGGAATATCCGGCAACAAACAAGCAGCATCATTGTTAAAGCCTGAACTCAATTCCAATTTCAAATTTGTTGAAGACCAGGAAAGTGTCGGCAATTTTGACTTCACCGACGGCTACTTAAAATATCAGACTACTCCGGTTGAAGATATGTTGATCTCAGTTCAACTTGGAAGGGAACAGACAAAATACGGTTACGGATACGGGAGTAAACTGATCCTCTCCGGTGATAATCCGAATATGGACTTTATTAGGTTCAATTTCTCTTACGGCATTTTTTCATTCTCTTCAATTCATGCTTCTACAGTTGGTGAGTTCAATGTAGATAGATCAAAAAACTTCACAAAATATTTCGTATTAAACAAATTCAAATTTAAGCTCCCGGATCTTTTTGAATTCGGCGTTGGTGAATCTATTATTTATTCAGGCAGAGGATTAGACTTCGGTTATTTTAATCCATTCATTTTTTACACTTTTGTTGAGCACTCTTTGCAGGACAGAGACAACAATACTTTCTTCATTGATTTCCAATCAGATTTTATAAAAAATTTAGAATTTCAGGGAACTCTATTTTTCGATGAAAGTATACTTACCAGTTTTGGTGATGAATCAATTGGCGACTTTGACAGCTTTAAAAACAAAACAGCCTACCAGCTAGGCGCATTTTGGTATTCTCCTTTTTCAATAGATGATTTATCGCTGCTTGCTGAATATACCTTTGTGCGTCCGTACGTGTATACTCATAAATATTTTCAAAATACTTATACAGCCTTTGATCAAAATCTAGGACACAGAATAGGACCTAACTCTGATGAACTATTGTTTAAATTAAATTACAATGTTAATGACTGGATCAGAACAGAATTTGAATATAGAAAAGTTAGAAGCGGGGAAAATATTTTAGATGAAAACGGTGAATTAGTTTTTAATGCCGGTGGGGATGTATTTCAGCCAAGGAGAACAGAATTTGATGACAAATATGTGCAATTCTTAGCTGGGGAAAGAATTGACAATAATATTTTTTCAGTACTCGTTACTATTGAACCTATACGTGATTTGATATTTGATATTGTTTATGTCAGCAACAAGACAGAAAATATTACAAATGGTGTTTCGGAAAATACAAGTTATGGCTATATTAAAATGAATATTGAGTTTTAATCTTTCCGCTTATGAAAACAATTAAGAAAAAAAAATTGTCGGCATTAGTTTTGATAATTACTTCTGTTATTGCGTTGTCGTGCAATAGCGGAATAGAACCTTTTGCCGAACCACCCGATCCCGGTTTAACCGGATTTAGTGGTACTATTGCTTTTGTCGGCGATTGGCCGCAAGATGTAACAAGAACACATCTAGTTGTTTTCAGAAATCCTATCAACTCCTCGGCAGATTTTCTTCCACCGAACATGAGTTTTATTGTTGACCCGGTTCCAACCGGCGCGCGCGAGTTCAGTTTTAATTCAACTGAGGATAGCTTTCAAGATTTGTTTACTATTGGAGCAGGAACTTATAGATATATTGCAGTTGCCCAATCAAATACGGAAGACATCTCTCTTTTAAGAAGTGATTGGGTTGTTGTTGGTGTTTACTATAGTGAAGGCAATACTTCTTCGCCTGGTAGCTTAACAATTGAAGAAGGTAAAATTACGGAGAATATTAATATTGTTTGTGATTTCGATAATCTACCTCCGCAGCCGCCCGGAGGGGATGTGAATTTTCCGGAGGTAACCAAATGAGAGCGTTCCGAATTTTAATCATTCTTTTATTTGTTTCAATCGTTTTGATAAATGCTCAATCAAAAAGTTTAACGGGCTTTGTTAGGAATGAGGATAATCAATCAATTGAAGGTGCAAATGTTGTTTTAATTGGAACAGACTTAGGTTCGGCAACTGATGAGGATGGCAAATTTCAAATTGCTAATGTCAATTTTGGTAGATACGATTTGCAAATTTCATTTATTGGTTATAAAAAATTAACGATTACAAATTTTGTTTTTGACGAAGAATATGAAACACAAACTTTTATGCTAACAAAAGACGTAATTGAAACTGAGGATGTAATTGTATCAACAAGTAAGTATGAACAGAAGCTGGAAGACGTTACTGTAAGCACAGCAATTATAAAACCGGAAGTATTCGCCAAAAAGAATATCACACAATTTGATGAGCTTCTCAGGTACGTTCCAGGAGTAAATGCCAATATTGAGCAGATAAGCATCCGCGGATCAACCGGTTACAGCAAGGGAACAGGCTCACGTGTGCTTGCAGCTATTGACGGTGTGCCTATTTACACAGGCGGAACCGGGGAGATCGTTTGGGAAATGATTCCGCTGACTGACATCGAAAGAGTAGAGATTATTAAAGGTCCGGCAAGTTCACTTTACGGCTCGGCTGCTATTGGTGGTGTGATAAATATAATCTCAAAAAAAGCTTCCGATAAACCTTTAACACATTTCAAAACTTTTGGCGGTGCTTACGACGAACCTGCTTTTGAAGAGTGGAAATGGAGTGATAAAACAAGGACATTTTACGGTTTGTACTTAACTCACTCAAATAGAGCCGGAAAGCTTGGCTATACTGTTTCGCTTAATAAATTTGATAACGCCGGTTACCGTGAAAGCGATTTTATGAAAAGGCATATTGCATACTTAAAGCTTGATTATGAAATCGATAAAAATCAATCGCTGGCATTTATTGCGAATTACCTGGATATGAATAGAGGTAATTTTCTTTACTGGAAAGATTCGCGCAATACATTGATTCCCTCTGAAGATACTAAGGATCAAAGAGTTGAATCGGACAGGGAATTTGTGAGTTTGATTTATGATAATAATTTCTCAGATAGATTTTCAGCTAAGCTAAAATCAAGTTTCTACAGGTCAAAATTTGAAGGAATCGCTTTAGAAGTTACATCTGCAACAAGTAATCTTTTCAGAAATGAAATTATTACCCAATACAAATTTTCAGAGGATTTTTTGGTAATTCCGGGAGTTGAATTTTCAACAGCAGATATTAAATCAAACCTATTCAGCAACACTGATTATTATTCGTTATCTGGTTTTTTCCATTCAGAATTTAAAGGTATTGAAAATTTGTCAATTGATTTTGGTGTTCGATACGATTTTATAAAACTTGATACCTTAGATGGAGCAAACGCTGCATCGCCAAAGCTTGGCCTGAATTATAAATTTGTCGATAACTTAATTCTCAGATCGTCAATTGGTACGGGATTTAGAGCACCTACTCCTTCGGAAGTATTCATTGCAGTTGATATTAATGTGGGTGCTGATGTAATTGAAAATACGGACTTGAAACACGAAACAAGTATATCGTTCGAAGCAGGGTTAAATTACAAACCAAACAAAAATATTGAGTTTGATTTAGCGTTTTATCAAAACGAGTATACAGATTTTATAGAACCTACTTTAACCGAACGTGGACAAATTCAATTTTTGAATCTTCCCAAAGCCAGGATTCAAGGTATAGAGTTCCTTTCGATTTATGAAATAATCCCGAATATTGCCAACCTTTCAGTAGGCTATAATTACTTATGGGCTATCGATTTGGA
>CAJHYN010000538.1_pt1 | contig 19265 bp, 14 predicted proteins | sample 9198641 | NCBI WGS metagenome assembly CAJHYN01 (sample SAMEA7708370, study PRJEB35096) | sediment metagenome | biome: marine neritic benthic zone biome [ENVO:01000025]; feature: sediment [ENVO:00002007]; material: shallow marine sediment [ENVO:03000034] sea grass bed [ENVO_01000059] ... | reverse complement strand
TTTTTTCAGGTTCCAATTCGTCATCACCAAACACTGTAAAGGAAGGTGTGGTAAAATATAACTCAAACAACGACGGAGCTCTGTAAGAAGAACCGTAAATTAATTTTAGACTATTCTTATCGTTAAATTTAAAAACTAATGTTCCCCTTGCAGAAACATTATTTCCGAATAATTCATTATTAGAGTACCTTGAACCTGCAACTACGTCAAAGAAGTCTGAATTATATTTCAACTGGCTGAAGAGCGAAAACTCGTTTACATCACGATCTTTTAAATTATTTTCTGCAATTACTCTATCCTCAAATGGGTTTATATTATCATACTTAACACTTTTCCTAAATTCAAAATCTCCTCCAAATTCTAAATCCCAAATATCATCCAGGCTATAAAGAAATTTCGAAGATGCCAAAGCCCTGAAACCTATTACTTCAGCTTTAACACTATCATCCGAACTTCTTGGAATTAATCTGCTGTTCCAATCGTATGTAAGACTGCTTCTTAGCTCAAGCTTTTCAGAAAGTTTGTTTGTTAATGAATAGTTGGTTAAGAATCCTTTTAGCTGACTATTTGTTCCGGCACCTGAACTAAACTTAGGAGTTACACCTAAGTAACTCTCATCAACACTGTAACCGTTGAAAAGAAAAGAATGACTATCATTATTCACAGTAAAATTAAAATTATTACTTTTTACATACTCTTTAACTTTCCCGGTATTTCCGCTTTCATCAGTAAAAGTGTAATCCGGTCCTGTTTCCGAATCGGAATTACCTGAAACGAAAAAATCAAAATCATCAACTCTAAAATTAACATTTCCGCCACCCTCAAATTTTCCGTTTTCACCCATTCCCAAATGGAAATTCGATCTGCCATGCGATTCACTTTTCAAAACAACATTTACTGCCCCGGAATAAGCATTAGTTCCATAAAGCACTGATGCCGGTCCTCTCAGCACTTCTATTCTTTCCACATCATTAATATTAATTCTGTCTATATTTCCTTCGCCGGTTGTACCGTGCCAGCTTGCGATTCCGTTAATTAATACAAGAACTTTATTAGCATAATGATCCTGCATAATACCCCTTGATGTCGGCAGATTTCTTTTTAAGTATGTTCTCGTATTAAAAAAGCCAGGAATCATGTCGATTGCTTCTGAAACAGAAGTAATATTAAAATTGGCAATAAATTCTTTATCAATTACCGAAACAGTGGATGGAGTATTAAAAATTGTTTCGGATCTAGTAGAGGCAACTGAAACCTCAATTATCATGAGACCTTCTAAATCTGATAAATCAAATTCTTCATCCTGTGCAATTAAAGCGAAATTAAATAACAAAACAATCAATAATGATTTGAATACGAAACTGTAGCTTTTCTTCATTATAATAACTCCTTGCAGTAGTAAAAAAATCAAACTAAACAGATAATTATATCTTGTTCAACCATTATCGACAATACTAATAAAATGTTAATTGTAGTTTTAATGATTTTTTGATTTTGGAAATTTTATTGAGAAGAGGAGTAATTATCATCAAAAATAAAACAGTAATAAAATTGAGAATAAAAGATTTTTTTTATTCATTTTTGTATAATGATCTTTAATAAATAATGATTAATAAGATTTCAAATGTTTGAAAGAGAAATCAAATTCATTTATGACTTTAATCTTAATAAAGTAAAAAAGATTGGTTCCTTTTTAACTTACAGTCAATTACTTTCTGCAGATTTGCATCCTGCTATTCTTAAGTACATTTCTGCGGAGATTGATTACTTGATTTTTGAAGATCGCCAGAAGATGCTGAGGGATTCGGTTTTTGATTACAGCAGCGAAAAAATAAACCATTACTTTGCACAAATAGGTGAAGAAGTAAAAGGAACAAAAAGATTTTCACTTGACTACGTCAAGAAATTAATTCTTCATGCAACTTCTTTTAATGTTAATTTTCTTGTACGTCCTAATTGGTCGCTTGTAAAATTTATTTATGATGATGAAGAACACAAAACAACACTGGAAATAAAACAAATACTGAATTACGTTTATTACTACGATTATTTGAAAGATGTACTCATATCATATTTAAATAAGAAAAAACTCCTTTCACTAAACAATTCCGAATTTAAACAACTATTAATAAAAATAGATAAGATTGGTATCGATAGTTATTTGAATGACATGCTGGAAACCACTCTTAATTCGATCGCAGAGTTTTTAAACATCGGCAGCACAAGTAAGACAAAGGTTCCGGTTAAAGCTGTTGAAGGATTCTTAAAAGAAAGAGGGCTTATCGATCATGTCAATATTTTAGCAAAATCATTAGCCGGTGAAGAAAAGTACAAATATGAGATCTCGGATTTGATGACTATTCTTAATAAAGTTAAAATTCATAAGGAAGAAGACACTGAAGAATTTGAAGAAGTGCATGAACCGGTTACAGAGAGCATAGAAGTAAAAGAAGAAATTGTAAATGAAGAAATAGTGGAAGCCACAGAAGATACCGAAGAAGTTAAAATTAGCGATGAAATAGAAATTGCCGACTTGGGCAATATTGCTCAACAAGAAGAACACGTTGATATAATTGCTGAAGAAGTACCTGTTGAAAGCGAAATTTCTGAAGTATCAGATGAAGATGCAGTTGTCGAAATTGAAGAAGTTACAAGAGAAGAAAATACCGAAGAAGAAATTATAACAGAAGAAATTGCTACTGAAGAAGAATTAATTGACACATCATTAAAAGAAGAACCTTCTGAGGAAATCGAAGAAGTCAAAATTGACGATGAAATGAATGTTGCTGACTTTGACGATATTGCTCATCAAGAAGAGCACGTTGATATAGTTGCTGAAGAAATACCCGGAGAAAGCGAAATTCCTGAAATGTCAGATGAAGATACGGTTGTTGAAGCTGAAGGAGATAGCGAAAGCTTTGAAAAGGAATTATTAGACGACCGTGATTTATTTGTTGCTGAATTTGGTGAAGATTTCGGTAAAAAGGAAGAACAAACAATAGTTATAGAGGATACATCTGAAAATATTCTAGCAGAAAAAAACGATGAACCTGAAGCAAATGATATTATGGCACCGGAAACGATGGAAGAACCTGAACCGGAAATAAATGAAGAAATTTTTGAAGATATTTCAGAAGAATTTCAAATAGATGATGAAATCCTTCCTAACCAAAATAATGAGGAAACTACTTTTGAAGACAAAGACGTTGTTAACTTTAAAATGGACTCGGAAACCGAAGTAATTAATGAGAATTCAATCAAAGAAGAGATAGTTGAAGAAGAATTATTAGACGAAATTATTGATAATTCTATTGAAGATGAAACTGATGAAGTTGTAATGGAATTTGATTCTGAAAATCAAGAAGAGTTGAATCATGTTTTGGAAAAAGATTTAACAGAAAATATTGAGGAAGATTTTGAAGATATTATTGAAATAAAAGAGGAATCATTCAATACTGACATTGAGCTTGCAGAGGATAATACAATAGTTGATTCCAAGGACGACCTTGTTGAACAAGAAGAAGAAATCATTGATCAAGAATTAAACATCGAAAACCATGAAATAGAGCCTGAAAAAAATATTGAAACAGAAGAGGAAGATTCAAAGGAATCTAAAAACTCAGGTTTTGTACAGCCTTCATTCTTTGATGAAAAAATAGAGCTTGAGGAAGATTCTGAAGAATATAAAGAAGTTAAGGTCGATGATGGAGATTTGGAAAACTATGAATTTGATATCGAAGAAGACCAGGAAAATGATACACAGGAAATAATTGAAAATATAGATGAGGAAGTTTTTGTTCACCCCGAAGAAAAAGAAAACGAAGTAATACTTCCGGAAGAAGAAATAAAAGTTGAAGAGGAAACCATTTCAACAGGGGAAGAAAATAGTAAAAAAGAGCACGATGAAAAAATTGATCTTTCTGATATTATGGAGAATAAATATATGAACAAAATTGTTGAAAAAATATTTAGCAACGATATGGAGGAGTTTGCAGAAGTAATAGATGAATTGTCAGAATGTTCGACGGTTAATGAAGCTCAATTCAGATTAAAGGAATATATGGACGATAACGGAATAAGCAGCACATCAAAAGAAGCCCTTAAGTTTTTAGACATCATTTCAGAATACTTTGAAAATTAAAAATGTTTATTGATCAGGCAGAGATTTATGTAAAAGCGGGTAACGGCGGTGATGGTGCTGTTGCTTTTAGAAGAGAAAAATATGTACCTAAAGGAGGGCCTGCAGGCGGTGATGGGGGTGACGGCGGAGATATTATTTTTATTGCAGATTTAAATTTGAATACACTTTTGGACTTCAGGTATAAAAGAAAATATATTGCTCCAAACGGTTCAAAGGGAGAAAACTCACTAAAAGACGGAAAAAACGGAAACAATATTGAAATTAAAGTTCCTGTCGGTACATTAGTTAAAGACGATGGTGGCGAAACTATTGCGGACCTCACTGAAAAAGGAATGTCCGTTGTAATTGTAAAAGGTGGTAAGGGCGGTAAAGGGAACAGCAAATTTGCGACACCAACAAACCAGGCTCCAAGATTCGCTGAAGACGGTAAAGAAGGAGAAGAAAAAAATCTTGTGCTGGAATTAAAACTTATCGCTGATGTCGGTTTGGTTGGGTTTCCCAATGCAGGCAAATCGACTTTCATTTCAACTGTTTCTGCTGCGAAACCTAAAATCGCGGATTATCCCTTTACAACATTGACTCCGAATTTAGGGATTGTAAAATACAGGGATTATCAAACTATTGTAATTGCAGATATACCGGGCATAATTGAAGGAGCACATGAAGGCAAAGGTTTGGGTTTGCAGTTTCTGCGTCACGTTGAGAGAACAAAAATACTTTTAATTATGATTGATTTATCAGAAGATAATTTACAGGAACAATATGATATCTTAATACACGAATTAACAAACCACAGTGAAGTATTGGCATCCAAACCAAAATTTGTTGCATTCACCAAATCAGATATTTTAAGTGAAAAAGAATTGAGTGAAATAAAATCCAAAAAAATAATTGGTTACGACGGACCGCTTTTTGTTTGTTCGTCTGTTACTAAAAAAGGCGTACAAGAAATACTTGATTATTTGTGGACGCAACTTCACAATTAATTGCATCTTGTTTATGTTAATTTTTGAGTTGATAATATAATTGTAATTTCTTATTCATTTATTTGCTAAGATTAATGTTTCAAAATGAAGGTTAAACATAAAATGAAAAAAAATATTATTAGAATTTTATTCGTTGGATTATTGGCAGTAGCATGCTCTACTGGTATCAATTTGTTTAGCGACAATGATGAAGTCAAAATGGGACAACAATTTGATGAAGAAATTAGAAAGAATGAAAAAGAGTATCCCGTTTACGATAATCAAGAAGTAAAGGAATATATTGATAAGAGGATATTTCAACACGTTCTTGAATCTCCAGAGATAAAGAAAAAATCAGTTTACAATTATCAGCTAGAAATAATTAAAAACGATACTACGCTTAACGCTTTTGCAGTACCTGGCGGTTATGTTTATTTATACACCGGCTTGATAAAATATCTCGATTCCGAAGCTGCTCTTGCCGGGGTTATAGGGCATGAAATAGCACATGTTGAGAGAAGGCATGCAACACAGAGAATTACTTCGGCTTACGGCTTACAGATTATTGCAAGTTTAGCATTAGGTAATAATCCATCGCAGTTTACAGTAATGGCTGCAAACTTATTTTCCGGGCTAGGCTTATTGGCAAACAGTCGTTCAAACGAAGATGAATCGGATGATTATTCAATTAGATATTTACAGTCAACGCGATACTATCCCGGCGCAGTAAAATTCTTTTTTGAGAAATTAAAAGACGAAGATAAGGTCTCATCCGGCAGCGGGGGTTTGGCAACATTTTTATCGACTCACCCCGACCCGGTTGACAGGATAAATACTACTGCGGATAGACTTAACAAACTGGGAATGGGAATCTATACGTGGACGCATGTTGGTGAAGGCATTTACAGGAAAGAGTACAAGGAAAATATTTTAGATAAGATGAAGTAGAGCTATGATATTTTGTGTGCTAATTTCAAATAAGTGTCATTCCGGACTTGATCCGGAATCTATATTAGAAAGATTCTGAAACCTGCCTGCCTGCAAGACAGAATGAAATTAGAACACAATGCAAATCCAGAAAAACTATACTCTTCAATCTCAAACCACACCTTTAAAAAGTATGATGAGACAGCTAGTTAGGTTAGTAAAGTGTACAAATAAATGCATTTATTTTCAAAGAAGACGTATACATCTTGTAGCAGAAAATTTTTAAAATTACAAGAAAAATTATCGCGCCTCTCTACTAATTATCAACCACAAACATTCAACTTGAGGACTAATATGAAAAAGTTATTAGTAGTTATTTTCGTTTTATTTTTTTGTAATATTTCTTATGCGCAAACTTTTGGTGCATCCATTGGAGTTTTAGATGAATCAAATACGGATAGCAAAGGAATAGGTGTAAATTTGGAATATCTTAAATATAACACGGACAATTCCGATTGGATTACTATGGCTTCATTTTTACATAACAATCATAGGGATCATAGCTTAGGTGATATGAATCGGTTCCAATTTGCTGTGACTTTCGGATATAGATATTATTTAGCAAAAAGCACAATCAGCCCCTATATTTCACTTGAAGGCGGGGCGAGTTACTTTTATAATGAAGGAGGCGGTACTTTTTTTATTGATCCTAATTCTCTACCTAAAGGAACGGAACGCAGAAAAGTAATAACAAAGGGAGTCTATCCGGGAATTGGGTCATCAGTTGGGACTTATGTGAAACTAAGCGATAATTTAAAGGTAAATTTAAATGCGAGAATTTACTTACCCACAGAGAATCTTGCTCAATTCTTAGCTTTTAACGGAGGAGTAATATTTGATATGTAAGAAGTCTTCTGTAAACAAGCAGTACTGAATATTCAAAAAAGCTTGCAACAAAAAAAGGGTAACCTTATATTTGAAGTCTGTGTTTTTAAAGGATGGCGGGGTAGCTCAGTTGGTTAGAGCAGCGGAATCATAATCCGCGTGTCGGGGGTTCGAATCCCTCCCTCGCTACAAATGTTTTAGGAGTAAATAAAATGTATTCAGTATTAATAACTATTTGTATCATACTTTCATTTGTATTGGTAATTGCGGTTTTGCTGCAGGCAAGTAAGGGCAGCGGTTTGGCAGGCACATTCGGCGGAGCAGGCGGCGACTTCGGACAGGTTTTCGGAACACGCAGAACAGCAGATTTTTTAAGTAAAGTTACATGGTGGCTTGGTGGTTTGATTTTGGGATTAGCAATTGTAATTAACTTATTTTTCTTGCCGGGTAAAAAATCCGTTGACGAAATAGAGAGTATAATTCAAAGTTCTTCAAGGCCAAATCAAGTTCCAGCACAGCCTTCATTACCTCCAACATTTAACGAAGGAACCGGAACACAAGATGATGGTGTAGTTCCATCAACCGGTGCAGGCAATGCTGATGATAATTCCGGAACAGACGGACAGTAAGAATAATTTTCGAAATTAGCATAAAAAACCCCCTTGCGAAAAGGGGTTTTTTAATTTTTAAATGAAGAACACGACTAGTGCCTTTCGCGCATGTTGTCTTTTATCGCTCTTCTTCTGGCTTTGAGTCTTTCCATTCTTTTTTCAATAGAAGGTTTCACAAAGAATGTACGTTTTTTATACTCTTTCAAGATTCCAGACCTTTCGTACTTCTTTTTGAATCTCTTCAAAGCTCTGTCGATATTTTCATTGTCATTTACGACAATTCCAACCACGGTAAATCACCACCTTATTTTTAGGTTTAAAAAAATACGTCGTAAAAGTTAGCTAATGTTTTTTGAAAAAACAACTATAAATTTAAATAAATATTTGGGGAGTTGTAAGTAAGGCATGTTGAGCCTACCCGACGTACTTTGTATTGAGAAGGCTGGCTTGTCGAAACAGCTTATGCTGCAAAAGAAAACACACTTCGACAGGCTCAGTGTGACTCTTTATTTAAACATCATCTTCGTTTGGAGTAGTAACCAGCACAGGGCATTTTGCATATCTAATTACTTTTTCAGCAACACTGCCAAGCAATGTATGCAGAATTCCTGTTCTACCGTGAGTAGCGAGTACTATCAAATCAGACTTAATTTCCTTGGAATATTTTACTACTTCTTCGTAATCAATTCCTTTTAATAAAACCGGTATAATTTTTACATCCGTTTCTCTTGAATAACTTTCAACTTCGTTATCCAACTGCTCTTTTGCTTTTTGTTCCATTGAAGCCATTACTTCTTTTTCATCAACGTCAATTGATCGCATAGCTAGAAACGGGGGTGATTTTTCAAGAACATAAACAAGGTGAATTTCCGATTCCCATCTTTCCGCTATGTCTTTGGCGTAATCAAATGCTGTTAATGAAAGCGCACTGAGGTCAGTAGGAACAATTATTTTTTTAATGTTGAATATACTTTTCATAAGAAACCAGCCAAAAATTTATTTTCAATTAGATTTGTGTTCTCGTTAGAAACTAATGAATAAATATTTTTTTCCGACATCCACATGAAAGTGTTGTGGTCAGATTGGTCAACTTTCACTACATTTCCGTCACTTAAATATCTCATCATATTATCTGAAAGGTCAAGCACTTTATCCGAAGTAAAATATTTCTTTTCAACCTGGTATAAATATAGAATTTTCCCGTTGTCTCCGGCATAAACATGGTGTGCAAATTTCTGACCTTTATCTTCGGAAACAACAGCACCGACTAAATTCCAGTCTTCAAACGTTGGGATTCTGCAAACATAGTTGACTCCGTTTTGTTTGAAAAATGCTTTTAGCTCCTCTGGGTTATCACTTGCTATTTGAACCTTCAGTTCACCCTTGATAATGCTTTCAAAATTACGTTCAGCCTGAATTGCCATGTTGAAATTACCGGTCTGCTCATTGAATAATTTTACAGGATCCACAGTTGAATCACTATTAAAATAAAAAACAGCGGCAATTAAAATTAATACGGCGAAAGCAAACTGGGGTGATCTGAAAATACTCCAGATATCGAAACTTTTTTTAGTTTCAACAACTGAATTTTTGTGAGATTTTATGGTTGAACGAATTACCGTTTCTCTCAAATGTTCCGGCGCTTTCTGTCCGGCAAAACGTTCTCTCAATAAATTTTTAACCGAGCTTTGAACGTTATATTCGAAAAGCAATTTATCGTTTTCTGAAATAGCTTTCTTTAGTTTTTCTGCTTCTATAGAATCTTTTATTTCATTATCAACTAATGCAGTTATCTTTTCGTTTGTTAAATCCATTGTATTCTAATTTTTATAAAAACCCTTTTTCTTTAGCGTAATTATGTAATTTGGCGTATAACATTTTTCTTGCACGGTGTAACCGCGAGCGCACAGTACCGACAGGACAATCAATAAAATCTGCTATTTCCTCGTAGTTGAATCCCTCGATGTCAGAAAGAATTATTACTGTTCTGAAATCCTCAGGTAAACTGGAGATAGCTGATGAAATGTCGTCATCAAGCAATTTGCTGAAAACGTCTGCTTCAGCATGTTGAGTTTTAATATCAGTAGCCTTTATATTTTCATAAAAATTTTGAATATCATCGTAATCAACCTTATCGGGTTCTTTTGAAGATTTGCGATAATCGTTGATAAACGAGTTCTTTAATATTCTAAACAACCAAGCCTTGCAATTAGTGCCCCGTTCGAACTTATCAAAGAACCGAAAAGCCTTTAAAAAAGTTTCCTGAACCAAATCATGGGCATCATCCGTATCGCCGGTCATTTTTAGAGCGAAATTATAAAGGGCGTCCATATGCGGAAGAGCTTCTTTCTCAAACTCTTTATAATCTACCTTATTATTCGGAATATTTGTTTTTTCTTCTGCTACTGTTGACATACGATTCTGTTAAAATTAAACTAAATAAAAATAGTATTAATTATCTGAAAAACAATCCGTTCATTTTATAATTTTTTTCTACAGCTAAATCTATCACGAAACCATTCATAATAACATATTTTATTGAGTCATTTTCTTTAATAATAAAATTGGCAGGCTCGTCAATTTTTATTTCGTTTGAATACGAATTAGTATTTGAAATTATGGTCATAGGTATTTTGGTAAAATCTAATTCTTTATCCAAATTTTTAACTTTTACACTTGTGTATCCTTCCTTATGGAGAGAGCGAAAATCTGTTTTTTCAAGTTCTTCTATATCATTAAAAACTTTGTTGAAAGTTTTTCCTCTTTCAAGGATCATTCCATCACAATCGTATTCTTCGTAGCCGTAAAAAATTGATAAATCTCCAAAATCTTCAATATTGCTTTTAAGGTAAAAATCTTCTGCCCCGCTTGTATTTTTTTCATCCTGATTTACACCAACATCAACATTGTAAAATTTCTCATTGAATTGATATTTCAAATTTCTGAACAACTTGTTGAAGATTAATTTATCGTTTTCAGGTATAGTGTTATAGATCTCAATATCAGCAGTTTCATAGTGTTTTTCAGCAATTGACTGAAATGCAGTCAAAAGAGTCACAAAATTTAACTGTCTGATAAATTGTTTTTCAGTGTCGTCTTTCCATCCTCCGGATTCTATTAAAACGGAGCTTGTACCCCATTTTATGAAATTATCACCAAATGCTCTCGGCTCAAATTCATCGTCATATCTTCCAATATTGCCGGGAATAATCCTGGAAAGCTCCTGGTATAAATTTACGATCAATTTCATTGTGTTCGAACGGACTTCATTTATTTCGCGCTTGTAATTATATGGTGGAGCCAAAAATGAAATTGTTGCGGTTTTGAAACTTTTCCCTGCAGAATATCTCGTATTCTGGTCATGTAAATTAAAACCAAATTCCGGTTTTATACTATCCCTAACTGCTTTGAGAGTTTGAGATTCCGGGAATTGAAGACGCAATGCATCACGATTTAGATCAATTTCAAGTGCGTTTCTTCTTTCAAAATCCTGAGCTCCATCGGGATTTAACATCGGGATAAAATGCAGCTTCAGATTTGTTAAAATTTTATTTCTGAAATTATTATAATCATCATTTGCGGCGAGGAAATTAAATATATCGAACAAAGCCATTGTAGCTGTTGATTCGTCACCATGCATTTGCGACCAAAGTAAAACATCAACATCACCGCTTCCAATTGAGATTAAATAAATATCTCTACCTTCCAAAGATTTACCGGCTACCCTCTTTTCAAAACTTTTCTGATCTAATTTTTCAATTAATTCCACAACATCAGAATTTTTGAATCTCCTATTTTTGATAGATTTCTCTAAATAATTGTGGTGATTTTCATAAAAAGAATATGTTAAAAAGTTTTGGCTCAATAGAGTTCCATTTAAGAAAAAGGTTAAAGTAAAAATAGTAATTAAAATTTTCATAATAGTTAAATTAATGTGAAAAGAATAAAAAAGGGCTCATGAAACGAACCCTTAAATATAATTAAAACTTTTGACGAAAAAATAGGTCAGTACATTAATCCGATATTGAGTGTAATGTAGAAATGATTTAAATCCTTTCTGAACTTGCCGTTTAGGTTTTCAACTCCTTCATTGAATAAGTGGGCTACGTAATAACGCGCATTTATTCCAATTAAGTTTTCTTTGCTTAAACCAAAGTTTGCCCCGATACCAATATAACCTCCGACGGCATAATTAGCCTTAGCTTTTGCAAAAGCACTGAAAAACTCCCTGTCGTAAGGAGTAGAAATTACTAGTGTAGGTCCTACACCGAAATTAAGATACGGTCTTAAATTAGCAGTCAAGGAACTATGAAAAAGCCTGTATTGAACGCCGAAATTCAACGGTACCAGAAAAACTCTGTTCTTTTTGTTAATAGTGAAAGATGTTCCGAAAAACGGGTCGATGATTTCAACTTCTCTTTCATCTTTTGATTCGGTTACACCGAGATCAACAAACCCGGTTATTGTAGTAGTGAATTCTTTTCTTAGAAAAGTGCCCAAACCAAAACCGCCTTCACCGAACATTAAATCCATACCCCAGGTGTTAGGAGGGAATTGTTCCGGTGGTTTTTCAGGAGCTAATTCACCTATTTTTTGAGCATTTACAAATAAAAATGGAATAAGCAAAAGTATTATTGCTGTTACTCTCATTTTAATTTCCTTTATATTTATATTTAAGTCTCAAGTTAATTATCTTTTTAAAAAAGTCAATACTATAAAAATTCTATTACAGCCTAATGTATAGTATCTTACAAAATATTTGAAGGATTTGTTCATTAAAAAAAGGGGAATTAATTTATACACTATTGACAAAATTTTATCCGGTCATATTCCATATTAAAAAATGATTTTAACAAAAACCAAAATAGAGTTTGTCGATTTAGATTTAGTTGTCGAAGAAAAGTTTAAAATGAAAAAACTGAGAGAACTTTTGATTATTGTTCCTACCAAAAGAAAAGTTCGAAATCTAAAAAAAGAATTTATCGAAAGATCAGAATCAAAATCGCTTTCGATGATGAACATTGAAACATTAGGAACTTTGGCGGAAAAACTGCTCAAAATTGAGAAGCAGTTTATACCATTAAGTGAAGCAGCTGATTCGGTTTTCATTAAGCAGAGTATCTCAGGAATTGAATTAAAATACTTCAAATATGAAAATGACGAAATACCAAGAGGCTCTTTGGACAAAATTAAAAATGTAATTTCCGAATACAAGAAGCACAATATCAGTCCGGAAAAATTAATCGGCGAATCAGAAAATTTAGAGTTGAATGAAAAATTAAAAGCTCAAGATATTGCAGCTATTTATAAGAATTTCGGTGAAAAGTGTAGCAAACTAAATGCATATGAAATCGGTGATATTTATAACGAGCTGAATAAATTAGAAGAAAAAAGATTTGTGGAAATTTTTCGAGAAATTTTCTCAGAAGTAAAACTCATAGTTGTAAATGGTTTTGATGAGTTTACTTCGCACGAAATTGAAATAGTTGATAAACTCTCGAAAATAAATTCAATAGATACGTTTATTTATTTCGATTATTACAGCTTCAACCCGTTGATGTTTTCTCATCTTGACAAATGTTACAACTCATTAATTAAGAAAGGTTTCACAGAAATTAAAGATACAACAAAAGAAATTTTGCCGGGTTTTGTTTCTTCTATCAGGAAAAATTTATTCAAATCAAAAAAAGGTGATTCAAATCGAAAACTCGCGGATAAAATTTATTTGCTAAAAACTTTAGATAGAATTACTGAGGTAACTTACATAGCTAAAATTGTGAAAGAGAAAATATTAAAAGATAAAATTGAACCAAGCACAATGTGTTTAGCTTTTAATGATATCACAAAATATTCAAGTATTGTTAAGAACGTTTTTAGAAGCTATGAAATACCTTTTAACCTGACAGACAGAATTTCGCTGGACAAGTCTCTGCCTGTGACTGCAATAATTTCGTTGCTTGAAGTAATTGACAAAAATTATTTTCACACAAGCTTATTTAAGGCGCTGAACAACGGCTTCCTAAAATTCCCGGGGATTGATATTTACAACCTTTATAGAACTGCTTCTGAATTGAAAATTACAATCGGCAAAAATAACTGGATGAATTCTATCAACGATGCGGTGAAAAATATTGAGACAAATGAAACGTTTAACGAATTTGAAATAATAAATAAAATAAAAAATTATAATAAAGCTAAAAAAGATTTTTCAAAACTGGTTGGAATGTTGAGTCCATTTTCTGGAAAAATGCGACCGGTCGATTTTTTGGCTGAGCTCAAAAAACTTTTAAGCAAGACCAGTTTCTCTAAGGAACTTTTATTATCTAGTGAATCTTCTCAGGAGAGCAATATCAAGGCGGTTACAACATTTTTCCAAACCGTTGAAGAGATTTCTTACCTGCTGGAGAAAGATAAACCCGGCGAAAGTAATTATTCACTCAGCTACTTTTTGAATCAACTAAGAACAGCAAGTAAATCGGCAAGGTTTAATGTAAAAGAAAAACACGGATATGGTGTTTTAGTTACTTCAGTTAATGAAATTAGAGGATTAAAATTTGACCATCTTTTTTTAGCCGGCTTGGTTGATTCAGAATTCCCGTCAAAATATACGCCGGAAATATTCTTCTCCGGCTCATTCGCAAAAGGTGAAAATGATCATATGGTAAAGGAGAGATATCATTTTTATCAAACGCTCTGTAGTTGGAATAAAAGTCTTTACTTAACCTTGCCTAAAACAGACGGCAAAAAGGATTTGACTGAATCTTCATTTATTACTGACTTTCAGAAATTATTTGAGTTATCCGAGATAAAATTTTCTAATCTTGAAAACAAACTCTCTTCGCATGAAGAATTTCAGTATTTGATTGGACACAGTTTGAAAAAAGGGGAAAAAAATATATATCAAAATTATATTGATGGAAGTAACATTGATATTGAAAAAATTTCTCACTCTGTAGCTGTTGAGCAAGCAAGGGCAGAGAATAGGTCAGTAGTCTTTAATGGGTTCTTGAATGATAAAAATCCTCGTGAAAAATTTAATCTCAGCCAAGAGTTCAAAAATAAATTGGAAGAATTAACCGACAGAGTTTATTCAATTTCACAACTGGAAACTTACGCTAAATGCCCTTTCAAATATTTTATCGAACGGACTTTAAAAATAGAACATGTTGAAGAACCGGATGAAGAAATTGATTCCCTTTTAATGGGAAATATCATCCACAGAATTTTATTTCAATTTTACAGCAGGGTAAAAGACAGAGATATTGTTATCAAAGATTGCGGTGATGATGTATTTGATAGTCTAAAAAAAGAATTGTTTGAAATTGCCGAAAACGTTTTTTTGAGTTATAACTTTGATGCACAGATAAATTTTATTCAATGTGAGAAAATATTTGGTTTTACCGGTAAAGCCGAAGATTCAATTTTATATAGATTTTTGGAATACGAGAGGAACAAAAAAGATGATTTCATTCCTTCTTTTTTTGAAGTCGGTTTCGGGATAAAAAGTAATTTTGAATTGGACCAGAATTTAAGTTCCGATGAACCGGGAGGTATAGGTGATATTTTTATTCGAGGGAAAGTTGATAGAATTGATGTTGACGAAGACAAAAACCAAATAGGGATTGTTGATTATAAGCTTGGCGGATCAAAACCTTCGTTGAATGATATCAAGGACGGGCTTTCACTTCAATTGCCTGTGTATTTAAAAATCATCAAAGACCTTCTAATTGAAAGGTACGATAAAGAATATCTGCCCGTATTTATGTCGATTTATTCCTTGGTTTATAACAATAAAAAATTTGGCAAACAGTTTGTGAGTTTATCACGGAAGAAAGATGCTAACTTTGAAGAGCTTGTTGACGAATTAATTAAGATAACGGGTAATCACATTAAAAATTATGTTGAAAAAATTTCAAAAGGAATATTTAATTTATCTCAGCTTGAAGACCGCGAAAATAAAGTTTGCAGGTTCTGTAACTTTAAGTCTGTCTGCAGGGTATCAGATACTTTTGCGGGATCGGCAGTGTCCTAATTTTAACTATCATTTGTCAACTTAGAGGAAGCTATTTAGAATTCACTTGTTTTGCAGACAGACCCTGGGATGGTTTGTTTTTGAAATTATGGCACTACAGTCGAAGGGCGTAAATATCTTGTGTTGAAAATATTATTTTTATATTTTTGTACTGCCACTGCCAAAAGCGGTGGCAATTTTTTTTAAATCAAAAACAAACAGGAGTTTACTAAGTGACGAATTTCGTTTATTTAAGTAAAGAGAGACTCATCGAGATAGAAAACGATTTGAAAGAATTAAAAACAACCGGCAGAAAAAATATGGCTGAAAGAATTGCTGAGGCTAGAGCACACGGAGACTTATCAGAAAACGCAGAATACGATGCAGCTAAAGAGGAACAAGGGTTGCTGGAGCTAAAAATCAGTAAGCTTGAAGACCTGCTTTCAAGAGCAAGAATCATTGATACATCGAATATGCCGAAAGACGAAGTTCATATTTTATCAAATGTTTCCGTAAAGAATTTGAACAACAATAAAGTTTTCAATTATAAATTAGTTTCACCTGAAGAAGCAGATTTAAAAAAGGGAAAGATTGCGCTCACCTCCCCGGTCGGTGCTGCTTTAATGGGTAAAAAACTTGGCGAAATAGTGCAAGCAAAAGTTCCTGCAGGGATTATTAAGTTTGAAATTCTGGAAATCAGCTAATCTTCTAAGACCAGTTCAGTGAGTTTGCGTAAAATGAAATGAAAACAAATTTAAAGACCATTGAACAAAAAGTACTCAAATTTTTAGACAGCCATTCTTTAATTAATCAAGACGATAAAATTTTATTAGGTTTAAGCGGCGGAGCAGATTCAGTCTTCGCCTTTTATTTTCTATTAAAATTCAAATCAAGATTGAAAATTGAATTCGCCTGTGTTCACTTAAATCATGGACTTAGAGGAAATGATTCAGAGCTTGATGAAAAGTTTTGTTCGGAATTATGTTCTGAAAACAACGTTCAATTTTTTACCGAAAAGAGAGATGTAAAAACTTTTGCTGAAAAAAATAGTTTGTCAATTGAAGAAGCCGGAAGAGAGTTGCGTTATGATTTTTTCAATAGGATTTCAGAAGAAAATGATTTCTCTAAAATTGTAACTGCACACCACTTAAGCGACAATGTTGAAACAATTCTTTACAATTTTTTTAAGGGAACAGGATTGAAGGGACTAACCGGAATCCCTGAGAAAAGAGAAAAAATAATCAGGCCTTTTTTGTCTATTACTAAAGAGGAAATTGAAAATTATTTGAACGCCAATGGAACAAAATATCGAATTGATAAATCAAATTACGAGAACGATTACAAAAGGAATTTCATTCGAAATAAAATTATTCCACTCATAAAAAAGGAAATCAATCCATCTATTGAAAGCACACTTGCAAACAATAGTGAAATAATTAAGAGCTTTTATCGTCTAATCAGTAAATATTTGCAAGAAAATTCTAATAAATATTTTCTGTTTGATGAAAGTAAACTTGAGATTTACACAAAGTGTATTGATGAAGAAGGGTTTGAGTTTTTCATCGAATTGGTAAAAAGCAAAGTGAAAGAAATTTATGATTATAATTTAAGTTCTGATGATTATTTCAAAATTAAGTCTTTAGTCGAAAACCAGCCCGGAAAAAGAGTCGAATTGAAAGAAGATTTGACAGTCGTTAAGAATCAAGATGCGGTAGTTATAGGGAAATTAGAAAGCGAAATTGAAGAAAGGGAAATAGAAATTGAAATTGGCGGGCACGCAAAAGTTCAAAACATAACTGTTGGTATTGATGAAAGTAACGTGGATAGTGGAAAGTCTGTAAGTGAGGAATTTGAAATAATTTCTGCTGATAATTTGGATAATATATTTATATTACGTAGATGGAAACACGGAGATTATTTTTATCCGCTTGGGATGAAAGGAAGAAAAAAAGTCAGTGATTTTCTCACCGATTTAAAGGTTCCTTCCCACTTAAAAAAATCTCAGCTTGTTTTAACTAATAATGAAAATATTCTTTGGGTTGTTGGTTTCAGAATTGATGAAAGATTCAAAATAAACCCCCGTACAAAAAAGGCATTAAAGCTATGGAAACAATAAACAACAAAGACGAAATAGTAATCGGAAATGAAGTTTTTAAAATTTTATTGAATGAAGATGCTATTCAAAAAAGAGTTCAAGAAATTGCAGATGACTTGACAGAAAAATATAAAACAAAACTTCCAATATTAATTGGAATTTTAAACGGCTCTTTTATGTTCTTTTCAGACCTAGTGAAAAAAATAGATATTAATTGCGAGATTGATTTCTTCAAGTTGTCTAGTTACGGCGATTCCAAAATATCATCGGGCCAGGTAAAATTACTTAAAGAATTGAATGCTGATATTAAAGACAGGCATTTGATTTTAGTTGAAGACATCGTTGACAGCGGCTTATCAATGAAGTATATCTGTGAACTGCTTGGAAAACATAAACCGGCAAGCATAAGTGTAGTATCGCTACTTTATAAGCCTAATTGCATCAAATATGATGTTAAAATTGATTATATTGGCTTTGAAATTGATGATAAGTTTGTAATAGGCTACGGACTTGACTACGCACAGAAGTACAGAAATCTTAAATCAATTTATGTTTTAAGCGAATAATTTAGGAACACTTAATAATATGTTAAATAAATACAGAAAGCTCAATATGGGTGATGTACCGAGAAACAATTCTAATAAGAATAAGAAAGGATTAGGAGGAGGACCTCAGAAACCTAACGGAGACTTTGATTGGTCAAAAGTTATTAAAACTGTATTCAGTTGGGGAGCTGTGATAATTGCTGCTGTAATTATTATGCAGTTTATGAAAACCGGCACTTCAAATGCTGTTGAAGTTTCATACGATATTTACGAACAATTCTTAAATTCAGATAAGATCCAAGAAGCTGTAATTACTAAAGTTGACATAAACGATTATACTTTTGAAGGTACTTTGAAGGAAGAAGATAGAGTACTTGTAAACAACAGTTATGTAAGAGTAAAGAAATTTTCTGTTTATATAATAGAGCCTGATATTGCAGACCAGAAAAAAATATGGCAGGAAAAAGGTATTAAGTTTGATTTCAAAAAAGAATCAAACCAATGGCTTACTGTGCTCTTGAGCTTTTTGCCATGGGTGCTGATTATTGGTATCTGGATATTATTTATGCGCAGAATGCAAGGTGGCTCAGGAGGAACTCGCGGCATATTTAATTTTGGAAAAAGTAAAGCCAAGCTTATATCTGAAGCTCAGACAAAAGTTACCTTTAAAGATGTAGCCGGTGCAGACGAAGCAAAACAAGAGCTCGAAGAAATTATTGAATTCCTTAAAGAGCCCTCAAAATTTCAAAAGCTTGGCGGTAAAATTCCAAGAGGAGTTTTATTGTTGGGCCCTCCCGGGACAGGCAAAACTCTATTAGCCCGTGCTGTAGCAGGTGAAGCAGGTGTTCCTTTCTTCTCAATAAGCGGTGCCGACTTTGTTGAAATGTTTGTAGGTGTTGGCGCGAGCAGGGTTAGAGACTTATTTGAACAAGGAAAGAAAAATGCTCCTTGCATAGTTTTCATTGACGAAATTGATGCGGTAGGAAGACATCGTGGCGCAGGTTTAGGTGGTGGTCATGATGAAAGAGAGCAAACGTTAAATGCTTTACTTGTTGAAATGGATGGATTTGAGCAGAATAGCGGTG
>CAJHYN010000459.1_pt1 | contig 19450 bp, 15 predicted proteins | sample 9198641 | NCBI WGS metagenome assembly CAJHYN01 (sample SAMEA7708370, study PRJEB35096) | sediment metagenome | biome: marine neritic benthic zone biome [ENVO:01000025]; feature: sediment [ENVO:00002007]; material: shallow marine sediment [ENVO:03000034] sea grass bed [ENVO_01000059] ... | reverse complement strand
TGATTCTCGACTCTATAGACCCTTCGATAATAAAAAAACCACCCGGTGCTGCATCTTCAAGGAACAGTCGTTCAAACTCTGCCGGGGTCAAAGCAGACACATCAACATTGTCCAATGGAAGTTCAACTTTTGGTACGAGCTCACGAGTTCGCCATCCTCTCACCGAGTTACTGCCGCCAGCATAAAACCTTTGATTTATGGGTATTTTAGACTGATCACCCCGGTAAGTTTGTATGTTTCCAACTCTGAATTTGAAGCCTAAAGTTGATAAATCCAAACCGGGGAGAGGAACAAAATAATTTGAGTTTAAGTTTAACTTTAGATACTGCGGATCATTAAACGAGCTACCAAAGGCTTTATTCCATAGCCAGGGAATAGAATTGCCGTCTTCAAATAAAATAGATATAAGATATCCTTTTGTAGGGAAAACAAAATCATTCGTTTTATCGGCAGCAATTTGGAAACCGAAAACAGCGTTATTGCTTTCGCTTGTAATGCTCAAGTCAAGAGTATCTTGGGAAAGCTGAGATAAGTTATTATCGCTTGATTGAGAAATAAAATTTGAGAACGTTTTTGAAACAAAATTATCCTGGTAAACATACTTTGAATTTTCCCAATTGAAATATGTTGTTAATGAAGTAAGCCAAACAAAGCTTGGCAAATCAACGTTAAAACTTAATTTTGAACCGAATATTGTTGTATTCCATTCGTCTCTTCTTTTTTGTACTGTTGCGTAGTTTTCCAGCTTTGTTAAAACATTATATCCAAATAAAATTGGCTGCTCCAAAATCATTCTTGCGTCAGCATAACCAAAAACAGTTGTATCACTTAATGATGGATTAGATAGAAATTCTGTGATATCTTTCGAAGCAGCAGATGTTCTAATAGTAAATTTCCGGGCATCCCCTAAAAAATTTTTTCTCGTAAATCCGATTCCAAGACCAACGTTTACAGAGCCATCTTCATTATCATTGTTAAGAATTATTTCAGGAGTAATTTCGTAAAGCAGTCCAACATCAACATTTATGTTGATCGGGACTTTGTTTTTTGTAGTATCCGGAATAACCCCTGTAACCAAAGCAGAGTTAAATAAGCCTGTTCTATAAAGCCTTACCTGTCCGAGCTTCAGTAAGCTGTGTTCATAGTATTCACCGGTATCTACCGCAACAATAGTTTTTAACAAATTATCGTTTACTAATTCTTTATTATTCCCAGACTTTGTAATTCTAACGTCATTAACTATATATCTTCTGCCAGTATCAATTTTCAACTCAACTTCAACTTTATTTTCTACAGTATCAACTAACACAGTCGGCGGCTTTATACTTGCGAGCATAAATCCTTTGTCACGCAAGTATTGAATAATTTCTTCTCTTATTTCACCAACTTTTTCTCCGCTATATATATCATTTGTATCTATTTTTGTAAGTTCACGAATATAGGTCCTAAATTCACCTCTAATAGAATCAACCCCGGAATGCTCCATTTTACTTATATTAAAAGGAATTCCTTCATCGATTATATAGCTTAAAGAAGCTTCTTCATCTTCATGATTAAGTGTATATCTGAAGTTGATGTCTGCTTTGAAAAAACCGTTATACCTATAAAAACTTCTTAACAGCTCAATATCATCCTTTGCAGCAATTGTATCTAAATAAGCTGCAGGCCCGCCAAAACTGGAAAAACTATTTAAAAATTTGCCAAACCAACTTGGCGATTCCTCAGTTGCAATAACCCTATGTAAGTCGTATGAATCTAATTTGGAATTACCTTCAATTGAAAAATCAACCAATTCATATTTATCTTCATCCTGTGAGTAAATAACAGTGACTAAAAGAAAACAGAGAACTATATTTAATGAGAATTTTAAAGTAGTATCCACTTGGCAAATTAATTGGTTATTATGACTTCAGTTCCTACATTAACAACAGAATAAATTTCCTCAATATTTCTGTTGCTTACTGCAATTGATCCGTTAGTCCAGTTAAATATGAACGGTAAATTTCTAAAAATAAAATCATATTTACCTGTACCATGAATTCCGATATTAGATCCCAACTCTGTTTCCTTTGAGGGACAACCACTCGATTGCAACGAATTGATTATGTTATTGTATTCAGATTTTGAAATAAAATTATTTTTAAGTGCTTCAGCGGCATCTCTCTTGTTTGGGTAGTTCAAGGAAAGTAAGATATGATATTGCGACGCAGTATCGATTCCGCAAATTTGATAATCCCCTATCGGTGTAACGTAGTCATCTCTAAATGTTTTAGTATAGCTTGTATTTTTTCCAAAAACAGCTTTATATCTTTTTACTGAAACCGAATCTGAAAGGAGCTCCAAGAAATAGTTTGTTCTGTTTACAACTACTTTAATATCATTCAATTCAGTTAAACCTTTCATTCTCATTTCTTCTTGTAGTGTTAATTCGCCCGAATTTAAAATTATACCATAAATAACCATTCCTGAAAAAAAAATTACAACACTTCCGCCAAAGTAAAGAATGTTTTTTAAATATTGGAATTTGTTCATTTGTCTATTTTGAAGCTCAAAAAATACTAAATTATAAATATAACAAAAGCAGAAGCTAAAAATTCGGTTATTTTGAATAAACTAATGGAGACACCCTAGTGAATTAGGGGTGCTCCATAGCGATTAATTTATTTTGCGTGCGTGGCTTCGACAACAGCTATTGCAGACATATTAATAATGTCTTCAACAGTAGCGCCGCGTTGAAGTACGTGTATAGGTTTGTTTAATCCCATTAAAATTGGCCCTATTACAGTAGCGTCAGTCAATCTCTCAAATAATTTATACGCGATATTTCCTGCGCTTAGATTAGGGAAGATTAAAACGTTAGCTCCGCCTTTTATGCTGCAGAATGGAAATTCGTTTTCAACAATTGAAGGAACAACAGCAGTATCTGCCTGCATTTCACCGTCGCAAATTATGTCAGGCCTTTTTTCTTTAACCAGCTGAACAGCTTTTTGAACTTTCTCAGAATAAATTGATTTAACACTTCCAAAATTGCTAAACGAAAGCATTGCAACTTTTGGCTCAATGTTAAACTCTTTCACTGTGTCGGCTGCCAATATTGCAATTTCAGATAACTGCTCGCTGTCAGGATCTAAATTAACTGTAGTATCTGCAAAGAAAAATACTTTTCTTTTAATTATAACAATATACATTCCCGAAACAATTCCGCATCCTTTCTTGATTCCAACACATTGTAATGCAGGTTTAATTGTAGCAGGGTAGTGTGTTGTTATCCCGCCAATTTGTGCATCAGCATCACCCAACTCAACCATCATAGATGCAAAGTAGTTCGGCTCTTTTACCGTGCTTAAAGCAGTTCTCTGGGTGATTCCTTTTCTGTGCCTTCTTCTGTAAAACACTGTTGCATATTCTTCTATCTTAGAACTCTTTTTAGGATCGTGGATTTCAAAGTTATCTTTATCAAATCCGAGTTCGTTAATTTTATTTAAAATAATTTCTTTATCACCAATTAAAACCGGGTGACCAATATTACTATTAAATACTGAGTTAGCAGCTCTAATTATTTTTTCTTCTTCACCTTCGGGATAAACAACTTTTTTCGGACTTTCCTGAGCTTTATGGATCATCATTCTTATTATCTCTTGTGAGAAGCCGAGTCTTTCCTGTAATTCTTCTTCGTATGCAATCCAATCTTCAATGGGCTCTCTTGCGACCCCAGTCTCCATCGCAGCTTTAGCAACAGCAGGAGCCACTTTCCAAAGTACGCGCGGATCGAAAGGCTTTGGAATAATATAGTCGGCACCAAAAGATAAATCCTTTCCTCCGTAAGCATTAATAACTATTTCCGGTACTTTTTCTTTTGCTAATTCTGCTAACGCCATTGACGCTGCCATTTTCATCTCTTCATTTATCGCTTTGGCTTTAACATCTAGGGCACCCCTAAAGATAAACGGGAATCCTAACACATTGTTTACCTGGTTTGGATAATCACTTCTTCCGGTAGCCATTATTAAATCTTCACGAACTTCTTTGGCAACTTCATATCTGATTTCCGGATCAGGGTTTGCCATTGCGAAAATTATTGGGGTTTCAGCCATAACTTTAACCATATCTTGAGTAACAACATCACCTTTGGATAGTCCAACAAACACATCTGCCCCAGTCATAGCGGCTTTTAAATCTGCAAACTCATGATCTTGAGCAAAAGCTTGTTTATACTCGTTCATATCTGTTCTACTTTTGTGAAGATGTCCTCTCGAATCGAACATTGCAATGTTTTCCCTTTTCACGCCAGCTAAAATGTACATATTACAGCAAGCAACCGCCGAAGCTCCTGCACCGGAAACAACCAATTTCAAATCTTCCAGTTTCTTGTTTGCTATTTCAGCAGCGTTAATCAAAGCCGCACAAGAAATAATTGCTGTACCGTGCTGGTCATCGTGAAATACCGGAATATCCATGTCTTCAATTAATCTTTTTTCGATTTCAAAACACTCAGGCGCTTTTATATCTTCTAAGTTAATTCCTCCGAAAGTAGGTTCAAGTAATTTCACATTCTTAACTATTTCATCAACATCCTTTGTATTTATTTCAATATCAAATACGTCGATGTCTGCAAATCTTTTAAATAAAACTCCCTTTCCTTCCATTACCGGTTTTCCGGCTTCAGGACCGATGTCTCCCAATCCTAATACTGCTGTGCCGTTTGAAACTACTGCAACCAAATTTCCTCTTGCGGTATATTTGAAAACATCGTCAACATTTTTGTGAATCTCTCTACATGGTTCTGCAACACCTGGTGTGTAAGCTAGCGATAGATCTCTCTGCGTAAAACACGGCTTAGTCGCTATTACTTCAATTTTACCTTTCCTTCCTTCACTGTGATATTTTAGGGCTTCTTCTTTGGTGATACTCATAGGAATATTCCTTAATCTAATTAAGATAATTATTAAAAAGATGATAATGTCTTATCAAAACATAAGCATATTTTTAAAAACAAAAAAGCCGTCTAAAAGACGGCTTAAAAAAATTATGAAGAAAACTCTCTACACCTCCATTATTTCTTCTTCTTTATGCTTGATCATTTCATCAATTTTTTTAATGTGATCATCAGTCAGTTTTTGTACCTCACTCTCAGCGTCGTGTCTTAGATCTTCAGATAACTCTTTATTTTTTTCCTGTTTCTTTAAATGATCATTTGCATCACGGCGAATATTACGTACAGCTACTTTAGCATCTTCTCCAAATTTCTTAACAAGTTTAACAAGCTCTTTTCTTCTTTCTTCATTTAAAGGTGGGATAGGAACCTTGATATTTGTCCCGTCATTAACAGGATTTAATCCTAAGTCAGCAGTTAAAATTGCTTTGTCAATTTCTGCAACCATGTTTTTATCCCAAGGCGTAATTGACAGAGTATGTGCATCCAGCACAGTAACATTTGCAGTTTGGTTTAGCGGAGTGGGATTTCCATAATAATCAACTTTAATTCCGTCAAGTAGAGCTGTTGTTGCTTTACCAGTTCTAATCTTTGTTATTTCCTGCCTAAATGCTTCGATTGATTTATCCATCCGGTTTTTGGCATCTTTTATATGTTCGTTTGTCATAATAAAACCCCTGGATTATTTTTGAATTCAATTTTCGCTAATTGTAAAGTTGTCAACTGTGGTACCAACACTTTCGCCTTTTACGAGCTTCACTAAATTATCTTCCTTATTCATGTTAAAGACAATAATCGGTAAACTGTTTTCTTTACACAAACTAATGGCGGTTAAGTCCATTACTCGTAGATTTTTTTGCAAAACATCGAAATATGAAATTTTATCAAAGAATGATGCTTCAGGATTTTTTTCAGGATCAGAATCATAAACACCTTCAACACGGGTGCCTTTAATAATTGCATCGGCTTCTATTTCAACAGCTCTTAAAGAAGCAGCAGTATCTGTGCTGAAGTAAGGATGACCGGTACCAGCACCAAAAATGACTATCCTGCCTTTTTCAAGGTGACGCATTGCTCGTCTTCTGATATATGGTTCTGCTATCTCTTCCATCTTAATTGCACTCATCAACCTTGTAAACATGCCTGCGCTCTCACATGCGTTTTGAAGAGCTAACGAGTTTATCATTGTAGCAAGCATTCCCATAAAATCACCGGTTACGCGTTCTATTCCCTGATCATTTGCATTTAATCCCCTGTAAATATTTCCGCCGCCTATTACTATACCAACTTCTACACCTAAATCATGAATTTTCTTAATTTCACTAGCAAAAAAATCAAGCATTTTAGGATCAATGCCATGCCCGAATTCGCCCATTAAAGATTCACCGCTTAGCTTTAACAGGACTCGCTTATATTTTAAATTGTTGTTCATAATTATCCCAAAATATAATAAAAAAAAAGGTCTTAATTAATAAGACCTTTTATAAAATTATTTTTTTTCGTCACTTACGTGAAATCTGTGGAAACGAGTGAGCTTGATTTCCGAGGATTTTTCTTGATTGAATTCTTTGATCAAGCTTTGAACTGTTTTTGTATTATCTTTCACAAAAGCTTGTTCAACTAGGCAAACTTCCTGATAGAATTTGTTTAATTTACCTTCGGCAATTTTATCTAATATGTTTTCAGGTTTGCCCTCTTTTCTTAATATTTCTTTATAGATTTCCTTTTCCTTTTCAATTACATCAGCAGGTATATCTTCTCTTGTCAAATACTTTGGCATCATTGCAGCAGTCTGCATAGCTATGTCACGCAAAATTGGAGTTATATCTTCAGTAACACCGTCGTTTACATTGTCAGCTTTGATAACAACACCAAGCTTTGAACCGTGATGCACATAATCTACCAATAATCCGTTTTCTGCTGTTTCAACATTAAATCTGCTTACTTCGATTTTTTCACCAATTTTGCCGGTAACATTTGAAAGTTCGTCACTTACTTTCTTGCCTTCATAAGTTGTTTCAAGAAGAGCAGCCATATCAGCAGGATTTTCGCTCTCAATAGTATCTAACACAAAATTAGCAAACGAAACGAAGTCATCACTTTTAGCAACAAAATCAGTTTCACAATTAACTTCAACAATAATCGATTTCTTTCCACCGTTAAGAATTTTAGTAAGTATCAATCCTTCGTTTGCAGATCTTTCAGCTCTTTTAGCAGCTACGGAAGCACCTTTTTTACGAAGAATTTCAATTGCTTTATCGAAATCGCCTTCAGCTTCAGTAAGTGCTTTTTTGCAGTCCATCATTCCCGCGCCGGTTTTGTCCCTAAGCTCCTTTACTTGTTGAGCACTTATTGCCATTTTATTATCCTTTTTTATTTTTCTGTTTCTTTTTCTTCAGTTTGTTTTGTTTCGGCCTGAGCAGGTGCCTCTTCAACTTTTGTTTCTACAGCAGCTTCTTTAGTTTTTTCAGCTTCCTTTTTTTCTACAGTTGCATTTTCATTTTTTACTTCTTTTGTTTCCTTTTCTATATCTTGACCTTGTTTTTTGTCGGTTTTTCTCGGGCCTTTTTTACCGTCGGTTCTCATTCTTCTAACTTTTACTTTAACTTGCTTTTCTTCGCCTTTGTTTTCTTCTTCTCTTTCTTTCTTTTCTCTTTCTCTTTGAGCAGCTTCATTAGCTTTTAGTTCTTTTGCTTTTGCTAAACCTTCAATAGCTGTGTTAGCCATTGTTTTAACTATCAACTCAATTGTTCTTACAGCATCATCGTTAGCCGGAATTACATAATCCACTTCGTCTGGATCACAGTTTGTATCAACGATCGCAAATATTGGTAAGTTTAATCTGTGTGCTTCTTTTACAGCTATTGATTCTTTTTTAATATCAACAATAAACAGTGCACCGGGTAATTTTGTCATTGATTCAACACCGTCAAGCACTTTTCTTAATTTATCTCTCTCACGCGATAATTGTAATCTTTCTTTCTTAGTGATTTTTTCAAAAGTACCGTCTGTTTCCATTTTATCAATGTTTTGCAAACGTTTAATACTTTTGCGTATTGTTGAATAGTTGGTAAGCATGCCGCCAAGCCATCTTTCGCTAACCCAGTTCATTTCACTTCTTTTTGCTTCTTCAGCGATTACGCCTTTGGCTTGCTTTTTTGTGCCAACAAAAAGAACTTTCTTGCCTGTCGAAATTATTTCATGAAGTTTGCTTGCAGCGAATTCAATTGATTGCTGTGTTTTTTTAAGATCGATTATATGAATCCCGTTTTTCTCCATGAAAATGTAAGGTTTCATTTTGGGATTCCATCTGCGGGTAAGGTGGCCGAAATGCGCACCTGTTTCGATAAGTTGTGTTAGTTCAACTTTAGCCATTTTTATCTCCTGTTATCCTTCTACTTTCTTCAACTTTGCCCTTCACCCTATTTTAGTATTGGGCACAGGAGGCAAATCCGAAAGTATGATTGATGAATAGATTTATTAAAAAATTATCTCTTAGAGAACTGGAATCTTTTTCTAGCTTTTGGCTGTCCGTATTTTTTACGTTCAACCATTCTAGGATCCCTGCGCAATAAATTATCTTCTTTAAGGTTTTTTCTGAAGTCGGCATTTACTTCAACCAAAGCTCTGGCAATTCCTAATCTAATTGCTTCTGCCTGGCCGGAAATACCGCCGCCTCTAACATTTGCATATACATCATATTTGCCAAGCGTTTCAGTAACTTTTAACGGTAATAACACATCGTCTCTGTGTGTTTTCATCGGGAAGTATGTATCAAATTCGCGTTTGTTAATTGTAACTTTACCGGAACCGGTTCTCAAATAAACTCTAGCTACTGCGTTTTTTCTTCTTCCTACATAAATTTTATCTGCCATTATTTAGCCCCGTTCAAACTTAATTCTTCTGGTTTTTGTGCTGCATGCGGATGATTCTCGCCGGCATATACTTTTAATTTTTTTACTAACTTCCTTCCCAATCTATTTTTGGGCAGCATACCTTTTACAGCAAATTCAACAACTCTTTCCGGATGCTGTTCAATCATTTGCTGGAATGATTTAAATTTTCCACCACCGGGATATTGTGTATGTCTGAAATATGTTTTTTGATTTTCTCTTTTGCCGGTCATTCTAACTTTATCTGCATTTACAACAATAACAAAATCACCGGTATCAAAGTTGGGAGTAAATACTGCTTTGTGTTTGCCTCTAATTACTCTTGCAATTTTAGTAGCCAATCTACCAAGCACTTGATCCTTAGCATCAACAACATACCACTTTCTATCGGCATCTTCCGGTTTTATGAATCTAGTAATCTTTTCCTGCTTCAAAACGTTTTCCTCCAATGAAACACTATTTTTATAGAGCTTGTAAATATATTTCAAATAAGCGGGAATGTCAAGATTAGAGAAAATAATATTTAAAGTAAAAATGCCGGGGCTTACCCGGCTTTTAAATTGGTTTGCAATTATTGATCCCTTTTAATCTCCACCTCCAAAAGCTTCTTTAGCTTTATCAACAAAATTTCCAAAACTGAACCCGACACCGTAATACCCTCCTTGCACTTCAGAATGTAAATTAAAGCCAAGATTTGCAAATACTTGATTTCTAAATAGTCCCATGACAAAACCTACCCCAAGTTCAAAATCCTTATCAGTCCTGAAATCTACATATGAAAGATTAATACCAAATGATGGTTCTAGAAAACGAATAATTCCTGGGTCCGAGTCATCAGCAACAAATGACCACATTAATGAAGCGCCCGGAGCACCTTTGAAATTCGATGGGGAAAGAGTACTATCAACAGCCATACTGTCTCCAAATCTATTTATTAATAAAAAAGAATCATGGACATTAATATTCCACCCCACATCTTTGACTTCGTAACTTCCTATAGGAAGTTCGCAAACTGCATTTGCTGAATCTGCTCCTTTACACCCATACCATAAGACACTAATTGTAAGTCTATTGCTTTTTGCATCAACAGGATGTTTTGATAAATCGATTATTGCATATACAAGTTTGCTATAAATTCTGTCCCCAATTTTATCAATAATTTCTCTTCTTATTTTTTTGAATGATGTATCTTTTGTCAGTTCTTTGTAAAACGAATTGATAGTTATTTCTTTACGACATGAATCAGATTTAGGGTAAATGAAACCATAACCACGCTTAAAATAATCCCAATATAGTTCTTGCAGACCTGGGATGTTCATTTTAAGTTTTCCCAACAATTCTTGTAAGCTACTAATCTTAGAGTCAGAGAGTTTACTTATATTGTCAAAGTCAAATATCTTCTTTACATCGATTAGATCATTTTCAATTTCTTTAGCTAAATCACTGTTCAATCCAAATGTGCCATAAACAGCATGTCTTGTCTCCCTACCGGATTGATTTACAAATGAAAAATAATTGGCACATGAATTTATTAAATTTTTTACTACTACTAATTTATCCCCATATACTAACCCCGTTAAATCAAAAATATCTTCCCCATTTTTTGATTTTTTATATAGAGTATCTAATTCTTCACGTATATCGGATGTATTGTATATTGTAAATTTCTCAAAGTAATTTTCAAGTATTCTAGAATCCTTTATAGTAAAGCATATATGATCTAGATCATTATAAAGATGAATAAGAGTTTTATCCCACTTTAAACTATCAATATGCACTACAATATCTTGAGTTTCTTTATAAAATTCGTATAATCTAATCAAAGCTCTTTTTAAGTACTTTTTGTCGGTAATTATAAATTTAGTCATGTAGTTTTCTGATAAAGAGGTATTAATCTGCTCTAACTTCGTAAAAAGCTCAAATACATTATTTGCTATTTGCTCTGGCGAACTAGATTTTACACCTATTGGGTCTCTGTTTTCACCAACCATTGAATATGGAGTAATTTCAATTGGCTTATCTCCTAACATAGCTGATAATGAAATATTCCCTACAAAATCTTTATTATCAATAATACCCTTTTTCTTAAATGAAATTTTAATTTTACTTTGGCTATCAATAATATAGTGTATTTGACTTTGCTTGTTTTTATTTTTTGACCATTTCCATAGCTTACGACTCCTTTTTTGAGATTTTCTATATTCAGTAACTTTTACATACTGCCTTGGGTCAATATTGACCGAATCTTGTTCTTCTTCATGAGCTTCCCACTTTTCATGTCTTGCTTGAGCACCAAGCGAGAGCCAACAGATAATAGAAATGAGCAATATATATATTACATAAGATTTCATAATCCCTCCTCTTATTTTGATGTATTTTTAAATGCGATTGATGGTAGGTTCTAAAAATCTAAGAATTGTAATTTTAAAAATCAATATATCAATAATAAATCTATAGGACTACAATTGGATATTTTAGATTATTATGCAGTAAGCTTATAGTTGTATTGTCCTTATATCAATCTTATGAATTGTCCATAGGTGCAATTTATTAAAAGAAGGTATAGATTATTTTTTTACTTCACAAATTGATCAAGTAGTACTACTGAATCTAACTTATCACTAAACAAATTTATATTATGCTAAGTTTTAATACTAAATTCAAAAACATCCGGCCGGGAATAGTGCCCTACTGAATCAAGAAATAATCTACCTTCTATAATTTTGCTTAAATCAAGTTCTGCATAAATAATTTCTTTTTTATCGGTGAGTGGTCCAACAATGGTACTGCCATCAGGTGAATAAATTACACTGTTACCGTGCATTAATATTTCGTCATTTTCGGTAGGTATTTCTTCAATTAAAACTGATGCATCTTTACTTTCCAGTTTCAAAGATTTGATTCCTTCAAGGATATCATTTTTTGTTACAACTACTCCGGAAGCAATCACGTAACACTGCCCTTCAAAAGCATAATGCCTGCTGCAGACCTGATTCATTTCTTTTACTTGCGGCCATTGGGCAATATGAATTGTTTCTTGTTTTTCGTGCATTGCATTACGGGCAAGCGGCATCCAGTGTTCCCAACAAATTAAACCGCCGATATTGCCATATTTTGTTTCGATATGATTTAACGTGCTGCCATCTCCTCTTCCCCAAATTAATCGCTCTGTATAAGTCGGCATTAATTTTCTGTGAATTTTATATGAGCCGTCTGAATTTATGTAAACGATCGAATTATAGATTGTACCGCCAGCTCTTTCGTGAGCACCCATTATAACAATTACTTCATTATCTTTTGCTTTCTTTAACAGCTCATCTAATTGTTTGCCTGGGATTTCAATTGAGTTTTCAAATAAAACCCTAAATAATTCTTTAGCGGGTTTATGATCCCAGAGCGCTGCATTTGGAGCCACATCTAACCAGATTGGATAACCGGGCAGCCATGTCTCAGGAAAAGAAATCAAATTAGCCCCATTACCGGCACATTCATCTATATATTTTTTTGCAAGTTCTATTGATTCATTTAGATTTAAATACACAGGTGGGTGCTGTACAGAAGCAACTTTTATTTTGCTCTCTTTAAACATATCTCATTTCCTGATTTTGAATTTGAAAATATAATCATTTCACAATTGCAAAAAAATTCAACGAGATTTTTAGTACTGCCCTAATTTCAAAATATACTAATAACAAAAATTGTTATTCTAAATTTAATTCAGACTCTTTCCAAAATAGATTCCGTATATTTACGGAATGACACTATACTGAAATTAGGGCAGTACCAGAATTTTTGGAATTCATTGGCTAGTTACATTGCACACTAATTCAAAAGATATCAAATACAAAAGAGAAATAAACTACAAATCAACGAAAATCAATTTGCTTTCAATACACCGGGCAAATACAATTCCGGTATTGTATTCTCTTTTGATTCATTATACCACATCAAGTTTGTAATAGCCCAACCATCATCATAAACTGCTTGAATGCTGTTTATTCCTCTTGCCAACAATTTAATGTCAGCCGGATCAAACTTCGCCTCATACGTGCTGAATATGTGACATATTTTGCCGAAGCATTGCGCTTCTCTATGAATTTCATATTCATAAAAGCTCTTTAGCAACCCCTTCTTTATCTGGTCTTTTAATCTTATGATGTACGTTTCAACTTTCATTTGATCAAAGCCGTTATCAGTAGCATGGATAAGCCGTGCTTCGGATTTGAATAATTTTCTAAAACTATCCCAGTCAACATTTTCAACATTACCAAATGATATTGATTTGTAAAGATGGTCTACTAAGCTATCAATTGTATCAATTTTTATAGGCATTTCCCTTTCGGCTGTTTAATAATTTTAGACGAAATATAAACGTAAATTCCTCATATTTCACCGTAAAACAATTAAGAGAAAAATTTATACATTACCCAAATATGTTAGGTGTTTTTATTCTTATGATACTTGTTAAATAAAATGCACTTAACAAAACTGAGCTCAAATAGTGAAGAATTATTTCGCATGATCATTCTTTTTCATATTTTATGAAGTCAAAAATCTAAACAGAATATTTAGCAAAATTCACAACAAGCAAAGAATTCTTGAAATTGCCGGAAAATTCTTTTTTATTTTTTATCAAAAAAAATTTGTAGAATGAGTTCATTAGGAAGACATATTTTAGTTGAGTTTTTAGGATGCAATCCCGATATAATGAATGACGTATCCAAGATTGAAGCTGCTATGGTTAATGCAGCTGAAAGTTCGGGCGCAACAGTAATCAACTCGTCTTTTCATCACTTCTCTCCTTATGGTGTATCCGGTGTTGTTGTAATCCAGGAAAGCCATCTTGCAATTCATACATGGCCTGAATACCAATATGCAGCAGTAGATTTATTTACATGCGGTGATACTGTTGATCCTTGGATTTCGTTTGATTTTCTTAAGGATGTGTACGGAGCATCAAATTATTCCGCACTTGAAATGAACAGGGGCTCACTCAACTTATTAAAAAGAATCGAATATGATATAACAACTTTAAGAGAACAAGCTGCCTCAAATTTACGTACTGAAAAGTTTACAAGAAATGTTTGGTTTACTGATAAAGACGATAACCAGGCTTTGTCATTGCGTTATACCGGTGAAATTTTGTTTGATAAGCAAACAAAGTATCAAAGAGTAAAGGTAATTGATACTTATAAATACGGGAAAACACTTACGATTGATAACATGGTTATGTGCACTGAGAAAGATGAATTCCATTACCATGAGATGATTTCTCATCCTGCCATTTTTGCTCATGGCAATGTTAAAAATGTTTTGGTGATTGGCGGCGGTGATGGAGGTACCGTAAGGGAAGTATTAAAACACGGGTCGGTTGAAAAAGTGACTATGGTTGAAATTGACGGCGCAGTTGTCGAAGCATCAATAAAATGTTTACCTACTTTATCATACGCTTTTGATCATCCTAAACTTAACTTGTTAATTGAAGACGGGTTAGCTTACGTTAAAAATTCTGCAAAAGGAATTTATGACTTAATTATTGTTGACGGTTCAGACCCAATTGGCCCTGCCGAAGGTTTGTTCACCGAAAAATTTTATAAAGATTGTTATGATGCTTTGAATGAAGACGGAATTTTGGTTGCACAGGGTGAATCACCCTTATTTAACGAAGAAGTATTTGCCGAATTGAATGCAGCGTTCAAAAAATTATTCGGTGAAAGAAACACAAGGACGCTTTTATTTAATGTAGCTACTTATCCAACAGGCTTGTGGTGTTTTCAAACAGCATGTAAATCTGATTTGGATATAACAAAAGCAGATGAAGATTTTGTAGATAAAAAAGTTATTGACTATAAGTTGAAGTATTATAATGCGGATATACATCGAGCTTCATTCGTATTGCCAAATTATGTTAAGAGTATGATAAATGAGTAAAATCAATTTTGATCCAAACGCAACAAGTATAATCAATGGGAATTATTTCGGATTTCCTTTCTTAGTAGAAGAATCTGAAGTAATCTTGATATCCATTCCGTGGGATGTTACAACATCATTCGGGGAAGGAACCGCCAAAGGACCCAGAGCAATATTAGATGCATCGCTTCAGCTAGATTTTTATCTATTTGGTGTTGATAAGCCATGGGAAATTGGTATTGGAACTTTGCCTTTAATGGACGATATCACTAAAAAGAATGAAATGAACAGAAAGCTTGCTAAGCAGATAATTGATAATCTTGAACAAGGAACTAACCTAGACACAGAGGATTTGAAAGACAAGTTATCAACTGTAAATAAGGAGTGTGTTGCTTTGAATTTGTGGCTGCATGAAGAATCCAATAAATGGTTGAGTCAAGACAAACTAGTTGGTGTTATAGGCGGTGAACATAGTGTACCTTTAGGGTTGATAAACGCGCTTTCGGAAAAGGAAGAAAACTTCGGCATATTGCAAATTGATGCCCATTCGGATTTAAGAAGATCATACCAGGGTTTTGATTATTCACATGCATCAATTATGTATAACGCGCTAAAGAACAATAACGTTTCTAAGTTAGTACAGGTAGGTATTAGGGATATTTGCCCGGAAGAAATTGATTATATAAAAAATGATGTTAGGGTTGTTCTGTATAATGATTTTTCGTTGAATGAAACATTGTTTAGTGAAAGATCATGGCTTTCAATCTGCGATGAAATTTTATTGCACCTACCTGAGAAAGTTTATATAAGTTTTGATATTGACGGACTTTCGCCTGAAAACTGCCCGAATACGGGTACTCCTGTGCCAGGGGGATTATCATTCAACCAGGCAGTAACTTTGATTAAAACAATAGCAAAAGAGAAGGAAATAATCGGTTTTGATTTGTGTGAAGTTTCACCATCACCAGTTAACCCGCGCACAAATTTTGATGGTAATGTCGGGGCACGTTTGCTTTATTTCCTTTCCAGTTTTTCTTACGGCTCCCATCATAAAGAAATTTTACTATAAATCTATTTTTGCAAGGCAGATTTAAAATCTGTCCTACAAAAAACCTTCGAGAATATTTTTCCCGAAGGTTTTATGCTTTCTCCTAAATTCTTTCTACTACCTACTACTTTAATAGGATCATCTTCTTAGTTTGCACAAAATTTTCTGAAGTTAAAGTATAGAAATAAATACCGCTTGCTACTCTTTGTCCGCTTAAGTTACGTCCGTTCCATTCGGCTTCGTAATTTCCGGCTGGCTGTGAAGTGTTTAATAATTGAGCTACCTCTTCACCGTTTATGTTATATACCGATAGTTTTACATTTCCAGCCGCAGGTAATGAATATCTAATTTTTGTGCTTGGATTAAACGGGTTCGGATAATTCTGCGACAAATTATATTCGGTTGGCAAACCATTTTCGTCATCAACATCAACAACCAATTCTTTTGCAGTGCCCACAAAAACACCTCTGCCGTGCGAGCCAACAGCTACATAACTATCGGCAGTTCTTGAAGCAATAGATTGAATAACCACATTGCCAATTAAATCAGTACTTTCCTGAGTCCAGGTTGTATTATCTCCATTAATAGCTGCTGTCGAAAATAAACCGGCAGTTGTGCCTACTAAATAAATATTTCCATTATCAACAGGTAGAATTGTAGCAGATCTTAAAGAGGGACCTTTTTGATCATCTCCTTGAAGAGTTCCTTCAATTGCCTCCCAATTTGACCCGCCATCTGTTGTGCGGTACAATCCAACAATGTTATAATTTGATGCAACAACAATTACTTCGTCGGAGTTTTCAGGATTAATAGCTATATCTTGAACCCATGCGCCACTTGCTAAATCAGGAATAGAAATGTCAACCGCTGGACCTGTACTCGAATGTGCATCGTCTAGCCTGTATATTATAGGTGTACTAGAAAGCGAAGATGCAGCAAAGTATAAAACATTCCTGCTATTTTCCCTTGAAAAGTTTAGACTTGAGTAAATATATCCTGTAGGAGCTTCAAGATCTTCGAGAACAACCCAATTAACATCTGTGCCGTCCCAAGGATTACCAGTAACTGTATTTCGTGTAGGCATAAGTCCTAACCTTGTGTTTCTTAACATTAAAGAACCTGCAGGATAATACATTATATTTTCATTATTCGGATTAATTGTAAATGGATTAATAAATAATTGGCCTGTTGCTAGGTTTGAAGTAGGATGAATAAATGCTATATCAGTGGCATTAGCCCCTGGCCCACCAGAACCAAACCAATCTAAAGGCCGCCCTAAGGGATCATATCTAACCCTGAGCATTGAACCTAATTGTGTTGAAACATAAGCAAAATTGTCACCGAAATAACTAAACCCGCCGTCTCCTGTGCTAGGATCATAATCCAAAATTGTAGGTGTCCCGGTAAACGTGAAAAACTGAGTTCCGTTATCCTGTGTACCTGTCATAATTCCGCTAGCATCTGCCTCATCAGGAATCGAAATATGATAAGACTGGGTAACATTATAACCAACATTTTTAGTTCTCCAAATATTCCGAGCTGTAGGCCAGATCCCAGCAATCTTCTCAGTGTAATTTAGCCCCCCATCATTTCCTATCCAAACATTATTTGGATCATTAGGGTCAAAAGCAAAAGAATGAATATCAGGATGTGAATTTAGTTCAGAGCCGTTACCATCGTTATTATCATAACCGCCAAGCCAGCTATTTTCTCTACCGCTGTCTGTAGAAGTATCTATAGCAGTAGCAAACCCATCAAATGATCTATGCAAATTAGTACCGCCAATCAAAACAAGATTTTCATCGTCAGGTTTAACGGCAATAAGAAGATTGTAACTTCCTTGAGAATTAAAATGAACTATATTTGTAGGAGAAAAGGTATATACAGGAATATTTGCTGATCTGTCTTCTGCTGTTTTTGATGAGATATCAAACTTATGTAATCTGTGGTCATTATTGCCATTACTTACTTCCGTCAATGTATAAAGTACGTTTGGATTAGATGTTGAAAAATCGAGCACTGTTCTACGGTAATCAGTGCCTACCGGCCAGGAATTAGGTGTTATGTCTTCCCATGTAGTGCCATCGTCTGTTGACAACCATACTCCAGAGACATTTGCTGAAATAGCTTCTGATAAAATTGCTACTATATCACCATTTATATTAATGTCAAATTCTGCATAACGAGAATTAGTCTCCAGAACTCTTTCAAAATTTAAACCTCCATCTTCTGATTTATAAACTCCCCCAAAGGTGAAATTTGTACTTGAATTACTAGTAGCAAAAACTGAACCTGTGGTTGGGCTCACATCTATTTTTGATACATAATCTAAAGCATGGTCAAAAGCTAATGGATCATCTCCCGGTTTAGGCAATAATTCCCAACTTTCACCGTTATCTACTGATTTATAAATCCCTGCACCCCTGAAAGGAGCTCCAACTGCTGATGCAGAGTTACCTGTTATTTCACCCGTTCCTGCATACCAGGTGTCTTGATGACCATCTCTTGTATCCTGAGCAATATAGGAGATAGACAATACATGATCCAAACTACTCTTTAATTGCCATGAAAAATTACCGCCGCCATTGGTAGATTTCCAAATTCCACCGGAAACACCACCTGCTATAACAATGTCCGGGTTACGAACATCAACTGCCAGAGCACGTGTTCTGCCGCCAACATCATTTGGACCTGCATGAGACCATTCGAATAAGTCTGCAAGGTTTGTTTTGCTTAAACCTTTCGATTTAATACCTCGTAAAAAATCTCTCTCCCTTTTGTTAACATCTGCAGGAATTTGATTAGTCGCAGGGTCTCTCATTAGTTTGAAAAAATATTCACCTCTAGCTTTTTTCGTTTCAGCACTTGCTTTTGGCGAGCCTGACGACCGCATCTTGGAGATTTCGAATTGTTTGTGTTCCTCTATTTTACTTGTATTTTCAAAGAGGAACAAAAATAAAAACGCGGAAAGTAAAAAGATCGTAAAATTTGATTTATAGTTCTTAATATGCATAGTTAGTCCTTTGATTTATTAAAAAATTATTCAAACTTAGAAATTTCCCAATGAGAAACTTCTTCTACTTGAGTATCACCTGAATTCATAAGTATAAAATTATAAACTTCTTCTACTTTTGGTTTTTTACCCTGGCTGGTTAAATATTTAGATAATTTTACTTCTATAGTAACATCCTCAGGCAAAGGTTTTGTGGAAGGTCCATAGCCTAAAACTTTATTAATTCTCAATTCATAAGAAATGCTTCCTTCATTACCTGATGACGATAAAACTTCTGCTTCAACTTGAGCAGTTCCGGGTGACAAAGGTTCTCCTTTAGGTTTAACTTTATGTTCCTCCGACGAAGAACATGAAATAAAAAACAGCATTGCAAAAATAAAAGAAAAAATTGTAAAAATATTCTTCATAGATTGGCCCTCACTTAGTGGTAGCAGAAATGATTTTCAAAAAGTTTAATACTCCAACTCCTTTCGAGAGAGAAAACGGAAAGGATATTTTGATAATTATAAGTTCAAATTACATAAATTGTACAAATAGGTCAACATTATAAAAATTGTTCTAAATCTTTGTGATATAAGTATTTAAGATAATTAGATGTGATTAGTCTTTATTGCAGGTTGTATTGCAGTCCATTCATCTTTTCGAAAAAGTCG